>Ga0255767_1000180_pt1 | contig 54684 bp, 54 predicted proteins | sample 071ome_24_FD_179967 | JGI IMG/M metagenome (GOLD analysis project Ga0255767, IMG submission 179967) | Coastal salt marsh microbial communities from the Groves Creek Marsh, Skidaway Island, Georgia - 071402CT metaG (version 2) | ecosystem: Environmental > Aquatic > Marine > Intertidal zone > Salt...
GATAGACGTTGCTGTACCACCCGTACTCGCGTGAATTTTCCTTATGCCAGGTCGCTTCGGGACGCTCTTCGGTCAGGGTAATACGCACCACAAACTTTGGCGACTTAAACCCGTACTTCCACGGCACAGTGATCCGAAACGGCATACCGTTCTGCGGCAGATCCTGATCCCCATAGACGCCAAAGGTCGCAAAGGTCAGCGGATTCATCGCCTCTTCGATCGTGAGGGCTTCCACGTACGGCCAATCGAGGGTGCTGAAGGCAGACGCCTGACCCGGCATCTGCTCCGGTCGCAGCACGCTGGTAAAGGCAACATATTTTGCAGAGCCCAAGGGCTCAACGACGCGCAGAATATCTTTGAGCGGTCGACCGTTGTAGGGAATCACCATCGACCAGGCTTCGACACATCGGAAGTCATAAACCCGTTCTTCCAGATGACTAAAAGGCATGCCCATCAGATCATCAATGTCGAACGTGCCCGGTTTTGCGCAGAGCCCATCAAAGGTAACCTGCCAGGGTCTCAACTGAAAGAGCCCCGACTTTTCCACCGGGTCGTTTTTATCCCAGCCGAACTCATAGGCATTGTTGTAGTGCGTGGCGGCATACTTGTTGGTCAGGCGCTCGCCGGTTTTTTCAGACACCAGCTCTTCTGAGGCGGCTTTAACCACCGGCGCCTCGCTTTGCTTCGCAGAGACCGTGCCGTCCCCGTAGCGCAGCGCCGAGAAGCCCCCAAGCGCGCCAAGGCCCAGAGCGCCCGCGATGAAGCGGCGGCGGCGATAGGCTTTTTCATCAGTGACGCGGTTCATAGCAATATTCCTTGATTAACATCCGCAATTATCGCCAGAGCCTGCCTACGGCGACGTGAACCTCAGAGGGATCATCCCCTTGGTTACCCTAAAACCGCCGAAAAATTAGCTCTAATCCTAAAAATAATAATTGATTTATGGTTTTTGCTGATGTACTGTTCGCGCCAATGGGAGCCGTTCCCAGAGACCGAATGGCTACAGGCGGCTGCCTGTAGATCTGTAAAACGCCCGCAAAGACGTCACCCAGCTCCTCCGACTCCGTTCCCCGTATCCATTCATTTCTTATTTTCGGATACCTGCTCTTGCGCCGGTCCGAAAAAGTCCTTTTCCCCTTCTGAGAAAACCTTATGAATATTTATGTTGGCAACCTCTCGTACAGCGTCACCGAAGACGATCTTCGTGCACTGTTCACAGAGTTCGGAGACGTCTCGAGCGCCAAGTTGATTATCGACAGAGACACCGGCCGTTCCAAAGGCTTTGGCTTTGTCGAAATGGCCACAAAAGATGCCGGCTCCAAAGCCATCGACGCGTTACATGGCCGAGAAGTGAGCGGCCGTGCCATGACCGTGAACGAAGCACGGCCTCGCGAAGATCGGCCGCGACACGGCGGACCTGGCGGCGGTCGTGGTCCGGGTGGCGGCCGCGGCGGTCCTAACCGTAATCGAGATCGCTACTAGTCTTTCGAATGCTGTTCTTATGATCGCAGTGATGCGTTCTTCGGCCCGCTCAAAACGAAGCGCATCACTGTCGTTCAACTTTTTTCATCGGGCGGGGTGCTATCCCGATGACTGACTCGCAGCCATCAACAACGCATCGTCTGCTGCAGTGGCTTGGTCTGCAGCAAAAGACTATCGATCTGAAAGAATTGATCGTAGCTGCTGCGGGCAGCGTGATCGCGATAACGGTGGTATTTTTCGTTAGCGATTATCTGCCACACGGTGATCACCTGTTGATCGTTGCCTCCACAGGCGCTTCCGCTGTTCTGATTTTTGCTGTGCCCCATGGGCGTCTGTCTCAGCCCTGGCCCGTTATTGCCGGACACTGCGTTTGCGCAACGATCGGGGTGGCATTGGCCCAATGGATAGGGACCGGCCCGGAAACAGCGGCGCTCACCGTGGGCGCTTGCATCGTCGCGATGAGCCTATGCCGCTGTGTTCATCCGCCTGCTGGCGCGACCGCGCTCACGGCTGTTCTCGGCGGATCAGAGATCTTGGAGCTTGGTTATCTCTTTGTGTTATCGCCTGTGCTGATCAATATGCTGACCCTTGTCGGCATCGCCATCCTTCTAAATCTGCCGTTTCGATCGCGACAGTATCCGGTGGATAGACCCTGGCGTTCGAACGAAACACTGGGCTGAGTACAGACGGTAACGCCTCTCGTCAGGCTGGCGATCGAATCTCAGGCAGAGATGCGAAAGACTTCGGAATCGCTGAGATCCTCTCGGTGATCCACATCGCGCAGAACCGCATCATCCGACATCGGAACTTCCACCACCGATGAGGCGAGGCCGTCAAAAAGACAGCGGGCCAGATCATCTCCGGCAAGCTGCATTAACTCTCCAAACCACGCTCTCGGAAAAAGCACGGGGTGGCCGCGACGGTTTCCAAATGTGGCAACCCGAACAGCGTTTGGATCGAAGCCATCAATCAATCGGTTGATCTGCTGGCTCCGCACCCAGGGCATATCGCCAAGACACAGCACCATACCGTCAAGATCAGGGGCAAGTTCTGCCACACCCGCTGCAATGGAGGTACTGATCCCTGACCGGTAATTGGGGTTATGAATCCAGTGCACCGGCCGAGCATGCAGCGCCTCATGTAACGGTGCCTGATCGTGTCCGGTCACGACGTGGACGCTTTCTGCCCCCGAGCCTAAAGCCGCATCCACCGCATGGACTACCACCGCTTTGCCTTGCCAGGGGAGGAGAAGTTTGTTGGGCCCGCCCGCTCGAAGGGACCGACCTGCCGCGAGCACCAGAACGTCTATTCTCGGCGCCTTCATTCGTTAACCTCTTGGCCTTTTCGGCATTCGGTTCCCGCCCTGCTGTTTTCGGAGACGTCACCAATGGATCGCCTCCGAATTACAACGCGCATTAGCCGTACAGTCAAATTTCTGTCATCGTCATGACATATGTTTATGTATGACCAAATGACCGAGCAGAAGTCCCCACTGCGGCTCGCTTACACGACGCCGGTCGATAACTCCTGCAGCGCTAGCGCTGCGTACATGGCGACACCTGAGGGCAGCGCGTCTTCATCAAGCATCATTCGTGATGAATGACAGGGTTGGGGCTCCTGATCAGGCGGTGCGGTCCCCAGGAATACAAACGCGCCGGGAAACCGCTCCAAGAGATAGGAAAAATCCTCAGCGCCCATATAAGGCGCGGGCATCTGAAAGTATTTATCTGCACCCAATACGGCCTCGCAGGCCCGCTTAACCAATTGCTCGCCGGCCGCAGAATTCACCGTGGGCGGATAGCCTTTTTCAAGCTCAAATTCCACCGAAAGACCATGCGCCTCGGGGATCTTACGGATCAACCGCTCGACGCCCTCAGCCAGGCGCTCACGGGTTTCGACGGACAGCGATCGAAGCGTGATATCCATCTCGGCAAACTCGGGAATAACGTTGCTGACGGTCCCCGATTGAATTCGTCCGACGGTGGCAACTACCGGATCAAACACATCAAAACGGCGGGTCACCATGGTCTGAATGGCCTGAACAATCTCACAGGCCACCGGCGTAGGGTCCATTGCGTTATGCGGCATCGACCCGTGACCACCCCTGCCGACAAGTCGGGCAAATCCCGTGTCGACGGCCGCAAGGATAGCGCCGGTTCGGCAGGCGATCAGGCCTGAGGGCAGTTCCGGTTCCACGTGCAGGGCGTACACCGACTTCAGCGTACCGTCGCGATCCAGGATACCCTCGTCCAACATCGGCTTAGCGCCACCGGGGCCCTCTTCTCCGGGTTGAAACATGAGGCGCACGCTGCCGTTCAGGTGCTCCCGATAGTCGTGCAATAGATGTGCCGCACCGGCGAGCATCGCGGTATGCGCATCGTGTCCGCAGGCATGCATACATCCGGACTCCTGAGATGCAAAAGGCAGTCCTGTCTCCTCAGGCATCGGCAGCGCGTCCATATCGCCGCGCAGCAAAACGGAAGGCCCGGGGCGAGCCCCTTTGAGCGTGGCCACGATGCCACTGGTTTCCTTCGACAGTTCGATTTCAAGATCCAGGCCCGAAAGGGCATCGAGCACCGCCTTTTGCGTGCGCGGGAGATGCAAGCCGAGCTCCGGATGCTGATGGATCTCGCGACGAAGAGCCACGGTGCGGGCGTTGAGTGCTTTTGCTTCTTTAAGGAGACTTGAATTCATGGCGGAGTCCTCAGGGTGAAAAGGCATTTTGCATCAACCGAGCGACCAAAAAAATCCCCGCCAGAGGCGGGGATTCGATGCGTCGGCGAGACCCCAAGGGGCTCACGTTAGCGTCTGGCGCATCTGCGACTGCGTCAGTACTCGGGCATCGTCACTTCCACCCTTTCGAGATCGGCATCAATAAGACCGGTTTCACACAAATACTCGATCGATAATCCCGAATCAAAAAGGTATTGAAGCCCTCTTGCACCTGCGCTTATTGGCGGCTTTTCCTGAGAAGCATCTGAACTTGTTTTCATATCCATTTTCGCTCTCCTTTTATCATGTAAGTGAGGCACCCATAGTGACGGAGAGCTACCGGCTCGTATGTGACTCAGGTCACCTTTTCCTGGCTCACAAAATTCATCGTGGTGAGATCGTGGTGGGGACCCTACACCGCGTCGGCGTACCCCTGTCCGGCCGCAATATCAACGGTATCAAGATCAATCAGGCCGCGAGCCTCAAGTTCATCGACGGTTAATCCCGCATCAATCAGGTCACGTACCAACGCAAGCGGGCCGTCCTCTTTATCAGGGCTATGGGGAAAATTTTTATCAGAGTCCATTTTGATCACCTTTCCGGGCCTTTTCAGGCTGTACGGTAATCATGGCGGGTGAGTACCCCGGGGGTCGGTGATCAAGATCACTCGATCTTGATATTTGACTTGAGCGCGATTGCGGATCTCAGGAGATCTTTAGAATCTTTTGCAGGTAATGGGCGATCCGGCCAGCGAACTTCTGATCCTGCCAATAGGCGAGGTGCGAAACCGGCGTAGATCCGGTCACCGGGCCGCCCACGTTGATTCGCTCATCGCCGGCAACGACGGACGCATACGCGGCATTAATGGGCTTGAGTGGCCAGGCCAGAAGATCATCCGGATCAAAATAATTGACCCAACGAGACACGCCCTTGAGGCGCTTTGGCAAACGGGGCGGTGGAAACTGAATCGGGACGATTTCCCGACAGGCGAAAGTAAAAAGCGGAATGTTGCAGCCGAATGTGATCAGGCCCGTCAGCCAGTTCATCCGCTCGAAAGGCGACAGTCGCCCGTCCGGTCGCCTCTGCAGATCCCAGATGTAATTCGACAGAATGTGGCCGCCAAACGAGTGCGCAAGACCCACCAGAGGAACAGCGCGCGACGCGAGTTGATCACGGTAAAGGCTCGTGACGGCATCACGGACACGGGCATGGACCCTACGGTAAGTGATGTTTTCCTCACCGCCGCGGCGCCCACCGCTGGGCAGCTGTCTATAGCTGGCAGCATCTCCCAAAGCGCTGAGCAGAAAGGAGCGCAAACGCTTGGCGCTCAGCTCGTTGGTTTCAAAAGCGGCGTGCAGGTATGCATCCTGGGCGGTACTCAAAATATCATCCCAGAAAATGCTCTGCCAGGCGATCCGTGCGGGATCACTGCCCAGGACATCAACTTGAGCATTCACATTTTCGATCAACTCAGCCGCAAAATCGGGTTCCTGCCGGCCAATCCCATGAATCACCAGAATTGCGAGATCTTTTTTCATACGGGCGTATCCGTTAAGTAGCCTCCGAATATACGTTTGTGTGCGGCATAGGGCAGGCAATTCATCATCCCGCTAAAATCGCGCTTTTGCTGCTGCCCCCCAACCATAGCACTTGAACCAAAATCTTTACGCCCTGCTTCAGAGCCGCTTCCCGAATGACCCTGAGGCCATCTGGATCCAAACCGGTGACGGCGAGCAATTGCGCTATAGCGATATTGATGAGGCCACCGCCCGTTATGCCGGCGCACTTGCAGCCCAGGGCCTAGTCGCAGGCGAGCGCGTACTGGTCCAGGTTGATAAATCTGCTCAGACGCTCATTTTGTACCTCGCGGCACTGCGGCTCGGCGCCATCTTTGTGCCGATCAATACGGCCTACACGCCAACCGAGGTCTCGTACTTCTTAAATGATGCCAAGCCTCGCCTGTTCATTGCGCGGCCTGAGAGCGAAGCCAGTCTGAGGGCTGCCGCAAAGAGTGCCGGTACTGAGCTTTTCACGTTCGACACCGAAGGCGGTGGTTCATTTGCCCAACAGGTGAGCGCAGCGGAACCCGTTAGAGAAATTACAGCGGTGGCTGCCGATGACGTGGCCTCCATTATTTACACCTCGGGGACCACCGGCCGATCAAAGGGCGCAATGCTCACCCATCACAACCTGGCGAGCAACGCCCTCACGCTTATCGACCTTTGGGGATTTCGCAGCACTGACGTTCTACTGCACGCCCTGCCGATCTATCACGTGCACGGGCTCTTCGTGGCTGTCCACTGCGCCATGCTGTGCGGTATTCCGATGCGATTCCTGCCCAAGTTCGACGCCGATGACGTCATGCATCAGCTGCCGGATGTCACCGTGATGATGGGCGTACCGACCTTTTATACCCGGCTGTTGCAAACACCCGGTTTTGATCAAGACTTCTGTCGCCACATGCGCCTTTTCATCAGCGGCTCGGCGCCGCTTCTTGAGCAGACCTGGGAAAGCTTCTACGAAAAAACCGGGCATAAGATCCTTGAGCGCTACGGAATGTCAGAAGCGATCATGATTGCTTCGAACCCGCTTGAGGGCGATCGACTTCCTGGTACCGTGGGTTTTGCGCTACCCGGCGTGACCATTCGCGTTTGTGACAGCACGGACCAGATCCTGCCCGCTGGGGAAACCGGCGTGCTGCAGATGCAGGGTCCGAATGTCTTTAAGGGCTATTGGCAGATGCCAGAAAAGACCGCCAGCGAATTTACGAACGACGGTTTTTTTATCTCCGGCGATATGGCCAAGATGGGAGCGGATGGTCGGGTCATCATCGTGGGGCGCGAGAAAGACCTGGTTATCAGCGGTGGCCTCAATATCTATCCGAAGGAAATTGAGGAAGCGATTGATGCTCTTGCCGGTGTGGATGAGACGGCGGTGATTGGCGTTCCCCACGCCGATCTAGGCGAAGGCTTAGTCGCTGTGATCCGTTCTGATTCCGGTGCCGATATTGACCCCGAGGCAATGATCGCCACACTCAAGTCCCAACTGGCAGGCTTTAAAGTACCGCGAAAAATTTTTACGGTCGACGAACTGCCTCGAAACGCCATGGGCAAGGTCCAGAAAAATGTCCTTCGCGATCAGTTTGCGAAGGTCTTCGAAAAATAGGGCCCGCCGCTAGAGCTCGTCGTATTTCTTGGCCGTGCCGCGGGCTTTTTCAATCGGGTACTTCTGGCGGTTAAGGTCAAGCTTACTCCAGGCGGCCGACTCAAGATCGATATCCAGCTGGGACGCAAGACGCACAAGGTAAATCAGCACGTCTGCCAATTCCTGCGCCACGGCGTCTTTCTTCTCAGGCGACAGCGTGGCGCTTTGCTGCTCACGCAACCATTGAAAGTGTTCCATCAGCTCAGCGGCCTCGACAGCAAGCGCCATTGATAGATTCTTCGGCGAATGAAACGGCGCCCAATCCCGCTCACGGGAGAACACATTCACCGCTTCGGTGAGCGCTTTTATAAAGTCCGGTTCTCCTGGGGCCATCTTTCCTAGCCGGCGTCTGCGGTAAAAATCTGAAAATCCTCGAGCGTATCCTCCACCGCAGCCTCAAGAATCCGCTCTCCATGTTCCACGCTCGCAAGGCCCGGATTGGAGCCAATGCGGCCGTCTGGAAACTGGCGCCGGTAATCCGCCGCGTCTCGAATAGCACCCGAGGGTGCGATTTCAGGATCAAGCGATACGGCTTTTACGGCTTCCGGGTGAGCGTACCAGCTGAGCGAAACCTCCGAGGGGGTTGCATGGCTGCCCTCAGCCCTGCCGTAGAGCTCATCCGACAAGGCTTTGACCCTCGGACCCAGATACCAGTTTCGCAATCGCAGCCGCGGCGCATCTTTCGCATCACCGGCAAAACTTGCAGCCGACCAGATCTCTGAAAAAGCAGAGGTCACCGTAGCCACGTTACCCCCGTGGCCGTTTAAAAAATAAACGTGTGTGAATCCCTGCACCAGAAGGGATTCCACGACGTCACGAATTACCGCAAGCAGCGTCGACGGGCGAAACGAGATGGAGCCGGGGAAGCCAAGGTGATGCTGCGCCATCCCCACCGCAAGCGTCGGGCCGATCAGAACATTGATGCGCGCGCTCAACTGCTTTGCGATTGCGGTAGGACAGATGGCGTCCGTTCCGATCAGACCATTGGGACCGTGCTGCTCGGTAGATCCGATCGGCACGATGATCGCTGTCGAACGCTTCAGGTAATCCTCTATTTCCGGCCATGCGGCGAGTTGCAAAAGCATTATGTTTCTCCAGTCAGAGAGAAAATTATCAACACATCCCGCTAACGCACGGGTGGATAAACCGCTATCGCGAGCGGGCTCGCAGGTCGCTCAGGGTCGCTGTGTGAGAGATTGCCTCGGGGCCGGTCACCAGCTCAATCAGTGTACTGCCTTGCGCGGTAAGCGCTTTTTCGAGCGCCGGGACGAACTGCTTTGTTTCGGTAACGCGCTCTCCCCTGAGACCATGCGCCTCGGCCAGCTTGCAGAAATCCGGATTATGAAGATCGGTGTTGCTGGTCCGTCCGGGATAGTGCATCTCCTGATGCATACGAATGGTCCCCAGCATCGCGTTATTCACCACGAGGATAACCATCGAAAGCTGCTGTTGAGCCACCGTTGCGAGCTCCTGACTCGTCATCTGCAAGTCGCCGTCTCCGACGACCGCGATGATCTGACGGCCCGGGTACGCGAGCGCGGCCCCGATTGCGGCCGGCAGGCCATAGCCCATTGAGCCGCTGGTTGGGGCCAGCTGACGACGGGCACCCGTGAACCGAAAAAATCGGTGGAGCCACCCGGTGTTGTTGCCGGCACCGTTACAGACGACGGCATCCTGCGCTGCGATTCGATCAAGCTCGGACATGACGGTCGCCAGATCAACGCTCTCATGGTTACCGCTAGGGGTAATCCATCCAAGGTAACTGCCGCGCAGAGATTTGAGATGATCAATCCATGCCGGAGCGTCGGGCGCCGTGAGCGTGGCCAGCGCCTGCGCAACCTCAGGGGCGCCTGCTGCGATGGCGAGCGTCGGGTAATACACCCGGCCCAATTCCTCGTGACTTTGAAATACGTGGATAAGTTTCTGATCGGGCACGGGCACCTTAAGACGCGTGTAGCCCTTGGTCGTCATCTCACCGAGGCGAACGCCAAGCGCGATGACAAGATCAGCCTCCTGCAGCGCGCGCTCGATTTCAGGATTCATTCCGATTCCCACATCACCGATGTATTGGTCATCCGCATGGTCGAAGACGTCGTGATACCGCCAGGCAGCAGCCACAGGCAACTGCCACTGGGAGGCGAAACGGTGAAGCGCGACGCGCGTCGATTGTGTCCAGCCGCGCCCGCCGGCAATCAGCATGGGTCGTTTTGCCTCGGCAAGCAGGCGACCCACGGTGGCAATATCGCCGGCGGACGGTTCCACATGAAGAGGCTGTCGGGCCGGGACATCGTCTACTACAGCACGCTCGCGCAGAATATCCTCAGGCAGGACCACCACGACCGGTCCCGGTCGACCATTGCAGGCCGTGTGGAACGCCCGACTCATGATCTCAGGCAATCTTGCAGGGTCGTAGACCTGCTCAACATGTTTGGCGATCGCGCCGTAAAAACGCGTGTAGTCAATCTCCTGAAAGGCTTCACGCGACAACGCGTCGGTTCCGACTTGGCCGATCAGAAGCACCATGGGTGTGGAATCCTGGGCGGCCACGTGCACGCCTGACGACGCGTTGGTCGCTCCCGGACCTCGGGTCACGAAACAAACGCCCGGCTCTCCCGTTAACTTGGCCATCGCTTCGGCCATCATGGCCGCGCCCCCTTCCTGGCGACACACGACCGTTGTAATGGATGCGTTCTGGTGTAGTGCGTCCAGCGCGGCGAGAAAACTCTCACCGGGTACGCAGAAGATATGGCGAACGTTCTGGTTAGAGAGTGCGTCGACGAGAATCTCGCCGCCGCTTCGGGCCGACTGACCTTTAGCGGCCATCTCAGTTGTCGGTCGGCTTCTTGCCGGACTTGGAGGCAGTACCGGGGGGCGTGCTTGGCGGATTTTTCAGTAAGCCGGCGGAGCGCAGGAAGTTCTGCTGCACGTCCTGCCAGACTTCCATGTTTCGCTTTGCCATCTCCGACATGGCGCCGACTGAGGTCTGGCCCAGAAATTCTGCGAAACGGTTCTGATAAGCCTGCTGCTGTTCCATGAAGAGCGACAGACTCCGATCGAGATAATCCGTGAACATCTTCTGAGTTGCGCCGCCGTAATTTCGGATGAGGGCGGTGAGAATCTCGGTCGTAAAGAGCGGCTGACCGCCGCTCTCCTGCTCGTTAATGATTTGCAGGAGAACCGTTCGGGTGATGTCTCCGCCGGTGGCAACGTCTACGACCTCAAACTCTTCGCCATCCATGATGAGCTGGCGAAGGTCCGAAACCGTGATATAGCGGCTGACTTCGGTGTCATACAGCCGCCGATTGGGATACTTCTTGATTGTGCGCATACAGCAGGTCCGACCCGTTTATTGTGCAGCGCAATAATAACACCGGGCGGTCAGCGCACCGCCTTAGTACATATGCTGACCACCATTAATGGAGAGTGTCGATCCGGTGATGAACGTGGCGTCATCAGCCACCAAGAAGATGACCGCTCGGGCGATATCGCTGGCGTAACCTAAACGGCCCACCGGAATCGTGGCAATAATCTTCTCCAGCACCTTCTCCGGGACCGCCCGAACCATGTCGGTGTCGACGTAGCCCGGCGCAATGGCATTGACGGTGATCCCCTTCGCCGCTCCCTCGAGGGCGAGCGCTTTGGTGAATCCGTGGATTCCGGACTTAGCCGCCGCGTAGTTGACCTGACCGTACTGGCCAGCCTGGCCGTTGACGGAACCAATGTTGACGATCCGCCCGAAATTACGCTCACGCATGCCATCGATGACAGCGCGACACATGTTGTAGCAGGAGGACAAATTGGTCTGCAGCACTGCGTTCCACTGATTGAAGTCCATGCGGTGCAGGGTACCGTCGCGAGTGATTCCGGCGTTATTCACCAGAATTCCCACCGCGCCCAGGTCGCCCTCGATCTTGGCTACGTTCTCGGCGCATTGATCAAAATCGGCAACATCAAAACGGTAGGCATTAATTCCGGTCTCGGCGGTGAAGGCTTTTGCGGCATCATCGTTGCCGGCGTAGGTAGCGGCTACCCGATGGCCCGCCTCACGAAGCGCGATTGAGATCGCGGCGCCTATGCCCCGCGTTCCACCTGTGACAATTGCAGTGTGTGACATCTGTTCACTCCTCTAAGATTTTGAAGTACCTAAAAACTGAAGTTGCGGTTAGGCGCGTTCCACGCACATCGCGATACCCATACCGCCACCAATACACAGCGTGGCCAGGCCACGGTGCGCGTCACGGCGAGCCATCTCAAAAAGAAGCGTCGTCAGCACGCGTGCGCCAGATGCGCCAATGGGGTGACCCAAGGCGATAGCGCCGCCATTCACGTTGACAATATCGGAGCTCCAGCCGAGTTCCTTATTCACTGCGCATGCCTGAGCCGCAAAGGCCTCATTCGCTTCGACCAGATCGAGGTCATCAATGCTCCAGTCCGCCTTAGCCAATGCGGCGCGGCTTGCCGGGATCGGGCCGGTACCCATGATGCTCGGGTCCACACCGGAGGTCGCCCAGGACACAATTTTAGCCATGGGCGTAATGCCACGAGCCTTCGCGGTAGCGGCACTCATCAACACAGCCACAGCCGCGCCGTCATTGATGCCGGATGCGTTTCCGGCCGTGACGCTGCCCTCTTTGTCAAATGCCGGGCGAAGCCCACTGAGGGTCTCTATGGTGGTGCCATGACGGGGATGCTCGTCCGTATCGACCACGGTATCGCCCTTGCGACCCTTAATCGTGACCGGTGTGATCTCATCGACAAACCGCCCTGCCTTTTGAGCCGCCTCTGCTTTCTGCTGCGAAGCGGCAGCGAAGGCATCCTGCGCATCCCGATCGATCTTGAACTGCTTGGCAACGTTCTCTGCCGTATTGCCCATGTGATAGCCGTGGAACGCATCCCACAGCCCATCCACGAGCATGGTGTCGACCAGTTCCAACGCGCCGAGCTTTTGTCCGTTGCGCATGTTCGCGCAGTGCGGTGCCTGGCTCATGCTCTCCTGACCCCCTGCCACCACGATGTCGGCGTCGCCGTTGCGTATGGACTGGAACCCGAGCGCCACTGCCCGAAGGCCAGAGCCGCATAACTGATTGATGACAAGTGCCGTCTTCTCGACGGGAATACCTGCGCCCATCGCGGCCTGCCGAGCAGGATTCTGACCCGTTCCGGCGGTCAGAATCTGACCCAGGATGACTTCTGAGACCTCATCGGGAGCCACCTTCGCGCGCTCCAGGGCTGCGCTGATCGCAGCACGACCGAGCTCGCTGGCGGGCAAGGAACTTAAAGCGCCGTTAAAGGCACCGACCGGCGTTCGGGCGGCACTGGCAATGACCACTTCGGTTGCGTCTGACATGAGAATCATTCCTCTCGATGGGACCGTGAGGATCCCGAGTTAACACACGCCGCCGCGCCGCTGTATATCGGCACCAGGCGACTTAGCTTTTCAGTGCAGCCTTACTCAGGCCCGCACTGTGAATGTGAAACAGGGAAGATCGGATAGCCCGACCTTCCCTGCTCAAGTAACCAAAGGCGCTCCGAGGAGCACCTTAAATGTTAGACCGCTTACGCCTTCTTGACGTTGGTCTCGACAACGGCACCGAAATCATCGGCGGATTGGCGGAAAAGGGCCTGCGCTTCATCGACGTACGCGCGGCCAAGCTCCATCATCTCGCCAGAGTCTTTCGCCATTTTCTGGACCAGACCGCGAACCACTTCCGGCTGCTTCTCAAAGTAAGCGCGGGCGCTCTGCGCGTCCTTGATTTCGAGCACGTCACGGGCGTTGGTCAGCATCGCGTCAGCGTAGCTGCGCACTGAGCCCATCTGCAGCTCGATCATTTTCTCGATGTTCTTGATCACGAGTTGGCCGGCGCTGTTGGCAGCACTTGAGGCGGCTTTAGCGGCGGTCTCGTAAGTTTCGGTGATGTTTGCGTTCATGGTTAAAGTCCTCGGTTTGTAAGAAAAACAGGGTTATTTCGTTTTGTTGCAGTGCACAATATCAGAACATTTTGTGCGGTGCAACATATTTATTCAATATATATCTTTATTATTTATTTCAATCATTTATATATTTATTTATATCGATAAATGGGATTCTAGTAGTACAAAAATAAAATTTACCCATAGGTGCAGAGCAACAATAAACAAGCGCCCGGACGGTGGCGCATCGGCTCAGCACTTCCTCGGTGGACTAAAATCGCTCGATGTCGTCCGCTCTGCCGACCGAATGGGTCTCGCTGCTCCTCCAGCTGCAGGACATGGTCCGCTCCCAAACCCTCGCTACCTCCAAAAACCATGGCGCTTTGCCTATTCCCTCACTGAGCGATTGGCTAGCGGGCGCTGGGGGCAGCCCAACAGACCCGCCCCATGGGGAAAGCCCTACCGCCCAGACCTTCGCGCCGGGGAGCAGCATAAGCCCTGAGCAATGGCGAGCGATCGGTCGTTACGGTCAAGCGTTGAGCGCGCTGCAGGCCGCGTGGGTTGAAATTGGTCTGGCTACCTGGTCGCAGTCTCAATCGAGCGCGCAAACGCCCGCGGAGCCGGGAGCATTGCGCGCCGCTTACGACCGATGGGCCGAAGTCGGCGAAAGACTCTTTTCTGAGCGGGCGGCTACGGATGAATACGGGGCGTTAATCGGCGAGCTGATTAACGCTCAGGTAGACCTGCACCTTGCCTACGGCTTGGGTGAAGCCCCTGAACCGGAGGATCCACGGGAGTTGAAGGAGGCTCTTGCCGAAGCGAGAGCGCGGGAGAAACAGCTTCGAGAGGACCTCGAAGCGCTAAGGGCCCAAGGCGTCGCGTCTCAGCATTCTCCTGAAAAAACCACTCGAAAAAAGTCGGCAAAAAAATCCCGATCCAGCGCAGCGGAATCCAGACCCGTAAAGAAAAAGGCCCGCAGCCAAACGCGGCCGACAAAGAAAAAAGTCGCTCGCGTGAGCCGAGGGAAGACTTCTTCATGAACCCCTCCGCCGCGCCTACACAAGACGCCCAAAAACTCACTCAGGAATTGGCGCGGAGCCTCAAGCAGCTCGCCGCCATAGGTGCGCCAGCGATTGGCACATCTAAACACGAGACCATCATGAGCGGAGACGGATTTCGTCTCCTGCGATACCAAAGCGCAGCGCAGACCAAGGAAAAACCTGCCGTGTTGATCGTTTACGCACTGGTTAATCGACCGTGGGTACTGGATCTTGAGCCGGATCGATCGACGATCAAACGGCTTTTAGACCTCGATCTCGATGTCTTTTTGATTGAGTGGAAAGACCCCATCGAGAGCGACAAAGACCGGGAGTTGTCGGACTACATCAGCCGGATGATCAATGAGTGCGTGGAGAGTGTCTGCGCTGTTCGAAACGAGTCCAGAGTGAATCTTCTGGGCGTCTGCCAGGGCGGCACCTTCAGCCTGTGCTTCAGCGCGCTCTATCCTCAGAAAGTGAAGAATCTCATCACGATGGTGACCCCGGTGGACTTTCAAACCCCAGACAATGTGCTCTCGCAGTGGGTCCGCCATGTGGATCTTGACCGATTGGTTGGATGCTATGGCAACGTACCGGGAGCCATGCTTAATGCGCTTTTCATTGCATTGCAGCCGTTTCGATTAGGCAGCAAGAAATATCTTGATCTCGTGGATCTCGCTGACAATCCGAACGCGCTGCAAACCTTTGCCCGCATGGAGCGCTGGATCGCCGACAGCCCGGACCAGGCCGGCCGTGCATTTGCGCAGTTTATTGGCAGCCTGTACCAGCGTAACGCCTTGATCAAGGGCAAGCTGGTCATTGATGAAACGATCGTTGACCTTAAAAAAATCAAATGCCCGGTGCTCAATGTATACGGGCTCGCTGACCATCTGGTTCCCGCCTCTGCATCGAGGGCCCTCGCTGATCAAGTTTCGAGTCGCGACTACCGCGAGCTCACCTTTGACGGCGGACACATCGGGATATATGTGAGCCGGCGGGCACAGCGTCAGATTCCGGCCGAAATCGCCGCCTGGCTCAAAACGCGCGACTAAGGGTCCGGGGTCTCAGGGCCTGCCCGAAACCTTCAGACGCATGGCCTTTATGTTGAGGGCTACCAACGCGCGATTGGCGCTTTCCATCATCTCCATGGAGGCATAGGGCCCCACGCGCACCCGATAAAAATCGCCGCGGCCCTGAACCGCTATATGCTGTATGGTGGGCTCGAAGCCCGCCATGGCAAGCTTTGCGCGCATCCGCTCCGCCTCTCCTGGTGTGTTGTAGGCACCGGCCTGCAGCATGTAATAACTTGGTGAAGCGTTCTGGGCGGTTACGGGCGTGACAGATGGGGTATCGGGCTGCGCTGGCTTCTCCGGCGTGTCGGTCCCACCCTCGGAGATAGGCTCCGGGTCCGGGATCACGTGCTCGATTTCCGGCAGCACGGTATAGAAGTCAAAGTTCGTTTGCGCGGGCATCGCGATGCCGGCGGCGGTAGGCTGGACCTGATCTAGGGTGGTTGGAGAAGACTTGCCGATGAGTTCGCTCAGTCCCGCCCCGACGCGATCCGGATCGCCGCTGGTTGCACCTTGGTACAGGACGACGCCAACTCCACCCGCCGCTATACCGGCCAGCAGTAAGAGAATATCCTGCCCGTATCTAACCCGAAAAGAAGCCTGAGACTTTCGAACGTTCTGACCCACGCCCTACATTCGCTCAGGTGCGCCAACTCCCAATAAACCGAGCGCATTCGCAATCACCTGGCGAGTCGCATCAATCAGCGACAGCCGGGCCAGTCGAATATCCGCTTCTGCAGCCAAAAAGGGGTGGGCGTTGTAGTAGGTATGAAAATCGTTTGCCAATTCACGCAGGTAATAGGCCACCTGATGCGGCTCATAGCTCCGTGCGGCGGACTCGACCACCTCCGGATAGCGCGAGAGCTTCTGCAGAAGATCTGCCTCGCGTGTTTCAATGAGAAGCTGAGGATCGGCCTCACTGAGATCGACGGCAATGCCTTTTTCCGCCAGCTGACGAAACACGCTGCAGATCCGCGCGTGCGCGTACTGCACATAATAGACGGGGTTGTCGCTGGACTGTGTCTTCGCGAGGTCCAGATCAAAGTCCATATGCTGATCGGGTTTACGCAACGCATAGAAAAAACGGGCGGCATCCCGTCCTACTTCATCGCGGAGCTCGCGCAACGTGACGAACTCACCGCTGCGGGTGGACATCGATACTTTTTCGCCACTGCGGTACAGAACAGCAAACTGGACCAAGAGCACGGTAAGCGCCTGCGGATCAAGACCAAGCGCTGACATGGATGCTTTTACCCGCTTGATATAGCCATGATGATCCGCACCCCAAATATTGATCACGTGCTCAAAACCGCGGGCTATCTTGTCATGGTGATACGCAATATCCGTAGCGAAGTACGTGTGATTGCCGTTGGCGCGAAGCACCACACGATCCTTTTCGTCGCCGAAATCGGTTGTGCGAAACCACCAGGCCCCATCCTTTTGGTAGAGAAACTTATTTTCCTTAAGCGCTTCCACGGCGGCTTGTACGGCTCCGGAGTCAATCAGGCTTTGCTCAGAAAACCACGTCTGGTATTCGACCCCAAACTGTCCAAGATCGGAGCGAATGTCGTCTACCAGCGTATCCCGGGCGAGCGCATGGACCCGACGAAAACCGTCCTCGCCCAATAGTTGCTTACCGCGCGCGATCAAGGCGTCCAGCAGTGCATCATCCTCAGGCGGCAATCCTTCAAACAACGCCGTCACCGAGGTCTGGTGCGTTGCCTGATCCTCTCGGTGCAGGGTAGCGGCGATATCAAAAATGTAGTCGCCTTGGTAGGCCGCTGTCGGAAACGTGACTGCTTCTCCGCATAATTCCAGGTAGCGCAGCCAGACACTGACTGCGAGGATATCCATCTGCCGACCGGCGTCATTGATGTAGTACTCGCTGACGGCCTCAAAGCCTGCTGCTCGCAAGACGCGGGCAAGCGCATCGCCATATGCGGCCCCACGGCCATGGCCGACATGCAGCGGGCCCGTGGGATTCGCGGAGACAAATTCAACCATGACACGGCGGCCGAGGCCCGCCTTACTGGTGCCGTATTGCTCGCCTTGCGCCCTGATGCGATCGGGCAGATCGTGGTAGGCGTCGGCAGACAGGAAAACATTAATGAAGCCGGGACCCGCAATTTCGGTGCGGGCCACAATCGCCGACGCAGGTATCGCGGCACAAAGTTTTTCAGCAAGGTCCCGCGGTTTCATGCGCGCGGACTTGGCGAGCACCATCGCTAGGTTGCTCGCAAAATCGCCGTGCTCTGCGCTTTTTGCCCTCTCCACCTGCACATCGGGCGCATCGTCCGCACTCAACACGCCATCGCTGATCAACGATGCGAGGGCCTCGCTCAGCAGTCGGCAGACCTCGTCTCGCATGGTTGGGGTTCCTGGTTGGTTAATCGTGAAGCGCCCAACAACAAACCGTGCGGGCGGAACAAAAGTTAAGACCCGGATTCTAACCAAAGCCTCCGCACTGCTGAAGCGATATGCGGTAGTCTTCGCTTATCCCGAGGCGCGATTTCTTTGCAAATGGATCATCTGCAACAAAGCCGACTGAATCTCCTGACCAGCCACATGCTGGATCGCGGTTCACTTTTGCGAATAGATACCGAGGTCCTCGACGCGCGACGGATGGATCGTCGGGCACGATTCATCGGCGTTCATAAGATGCAGGTCGCTGTTGATCCGAAACGTGATGGGCTGCCGGCGTGGCTTACACGAGAAGAGGCGCTTGAGCGTTTCGGTCACGTCGATCCGTGGATTTACCTCGGCGAACAGAATGATTCGGTGTATTTCGCACTGAACCTTGACGAGCGCGCCCAGGAGCCGCTTGAGGATTTTGCAAACCTTCGCGCCCTTGCGTTCCGTGTCGATCCGGGAGAATCCACGATACTCGCGTACGCACAGGCGATAGTCGCGTGGCACAAGCGACATCGCTACTGTGGTCGCTGCGGTGAACTCACGGAAATGCGCCAGGGCGGTCACGTGCGTCAGTGCTTGAGCACGTCCTGCGGCGTCCTTCATTACCCGCGAACGGACCCGGCAATCATTGTTCTGGTTGAAAAAGGCGATCGGGCCCTGTTCGGTCGAAAGCCGGAGTGGCCTCAACACCGCTATTCCACTATCGCTGGCTTCGTGGAGCCGGGCGAAAGCGCCGAGCAGGCGGTCGTCCGCGAGGTTGCGGAGGAGACGGGGGTCGAGGTGCTTCAGGCTCGATATCACTCCTCACAACCGTGGCCGTTTCCCGGATCCCTTATGCTGGGCTATCACGCACAGGCCGGAATCGACGCAATTTCTCTGAACGATCAGGAACTTGAAGACGCTTGCTGGCTTTCGCGTGAAGAGATGGCTGCACATCTGGTTCAGGGTATCTTTATTCCACCGCCGTCAATTTCAATCTCCTTTCGACTGATTGAGGATTGGTTCAACCGCACAGCACCAATTCCCCTAAAAGTGGTGCTTGAAAAATCAGGCGCAGATGATTTTTAAGGGTATTGCGCCGGACACGCATGCGGATACAATTCACCTACGGGATACGAAGTTCAGGTTCAAGAATCGTTTCCCTATTTGTTTGCAGTCACCCTAGTGGAGGAGTTCATGTCGGAACGACATACCGGAACCGTTAAGTGGTTCAACGAAAGAAAAGGCTTCGGCTTTATTGAGCAGGAAGGTGGAGACGACGTATTTGTGCACTACCGAGAGATTCGAGGAGATGGATTCAAAACGCTGAACGAGGGACAGCGTGTTGAGTTCACCCTGACGACCCGTGATAAGGGTCCCGCCGCGGAAGACGTTTCAGCTATTGATTGATCCGGCGTAAGCGGGCAACAGCTCGCGACACGCAACTTCGCCCATCACCCTTAAGCGTTCCGGCTTAACGGTAACGTGCTGAAGTTTTTCTGTATCAGTTTCCTGGCGCTGGGCTCGGCGCTCGCCCTACTTGCGAGCGCCGGTCTGGCTGGGGTGTTGTTCGCGGGTTTCGATTTACCCGTGGCGTCTTTTTCGGCAGTGATCACCGCGCTGGCGTTCGCCTCTCTGGCCGGCATGGTGGGGATCATTGGCCTCGCTCGTGCGCATCCTGAAGACCCAGCAACGCTGATGGCATTGTCGCCCACGCCAGACTGGCGGGCTAGTCTTCAGCACCTTTCGGGCCTTTCAACCTATTTCGGATTGCCACTGGGTCACCTTCTCGGACCGTGGATCACCTGGATGATCTGGAGACGCCACGCCCCGTGGCTGGATGCCAACGGCCGCGCGGCTTTGAACTTCGCGCTGACGATCAGCATTCTTTTCGTCAGCGCGCTGATACTGGTTTTCTTCTTCGTCGGCTTTCTGCTTTTAGGGCTGCTCTTCGTGTTTCACGTCTGGGTATTGATAAGAAACGCGTGGCGGGCCTCGGTGAATTTACCCGCGATCTACCCGCTCTCGATTAAGTTCTTGCGCTAAAGCGAAGCGAACACTTTCGTCGCGGCATCGATCGTCTGATCGATTTCGTTCGGACCGTGCGTAATAGATACAAAGCCGGCTTCGAATGCGGACGGGGCCAGATACACGCCGTGCTCCAACATCCCGTGAAAAAATTTCGCGAATCGGGCGCTGTCGCAGGCCATTACCTCAGCGAAAGACGTGACTTTTGACTGATCGGTAAAAAATAAGCCGAACATGCCTCCGACACACTCGGTCGCCATGGGAATACCGGCCACCCGCGCGGCTTCAAAAAGACCGTCCACCAGCGTCTTCGTGATGTCTGTGAGCCGCTCGAAAAATCCCTCGCCGGAGATCTTGGTGAGAGTGGCTATGCCCGCTGACATTGCCAACGGATTCCCCGACAGCGTGCCCGCCTGATAAACAGGACCAAGCGGTGCCAGATGCGACATGATGTCCGCTCGACCCCCAAACGCACCGACCGGCAGGCCCCCACCCAGCACTTTCCCAAGTGTTGTGAGGTCTGGCCGCACCCCGTAAAGACCCTGAACACCGCCCAGCCCCACCCGAAATCCGGTCATGACCTCGTCAAAAATCAAAACGGCACCACTTTGATCGCAGACCTCCCGCAGCGCCTCAAGAAATCCTGGACGCGGTGCGATGCAGTTCATGTTGCCGGTTACCGGCTCCACGATAACGGCCGCAATCTCGGAGCCCCGCTGGGCAAACACTTCGCGAAGCTCGTCGGCGTTGTTGAACTCCAACGTCAATGTGTGTCGTGCCGCGTCAGCGGGCACCCCCGGCGAGGTGGGTATGCCGAGCGTCAGCGCTCCGGAGCCGGCTTTAACCAGCAAACTGTCCGCGTGCCCGTGGTAACAGCCCTCGAATTTGATCAAGGTATCGCGACCGGTGAAACCACGCGCCAGTCGGATCGCGCTCATGGTCGCCTCTGTGCCGGAATTAACCATGCGCACCTTATCCATCGACGGTACCGCCTGACAGACGCGTCGCGCGAGTTCTGTTTCGAGTGCAGTCGGAGCACCGTAGCTCAAGCCTTGGGTAGCGGCTTTCTGAACAGCCGCGACAACATCGGGGTCAGCATGTCCGAGGATCATGGGACCCCAGGACCCCACGTAGTCAATATAGCGCTTCCCGTCAGCACCATATAAAAAGGGACCCTCGGCGCGCTCAATGAAAATCGGCGTGCCGCCAACCGACTTGAATGCCCGGACCGGCGAATTGACGCCGCCGGGGATGACCTTGCAGGCGTTATCAAAAAGGCTTTCGTTCTTATTTGTCATTCGTTACTCCGTAACTTGAGCGGCGGGTCGGCATAAATCAATGAGGCGCCCATCCAAGTCGCGCCTACCGAAGGTTTGATCAGGGTCGTAGGCTACAATCGGGCGTCCGCCGCTACGTGAAAATTACACCTTTATATGGCCCATAAAACCTTCATGTGCATCATCTGCGGCTTCGTTTACGACGAGGCCGAAGGTTGGCCTGAAGACGGCATCGCGCCGGGCACCCGCTGGGAGGACATTCCTGACGACTGGCAATGTCCCGACTGCGATGCAACCAAAGCCGACTTCGAGATGATCGAAATTTAACCCGCCCGCCGGATCAAGTCGACCAGCGGCTACCCCGAAGCCGTCAACTCGCCAGCCGTCAACGCAAAAACCACAGCTTCTTCGCTCTGCGACATGAGCCACATGAACGGCAGGTTGGGATAAGCATCTTCAACGGCCGATTGAGCGCTTCCCGCTTCGACAATCAGCAAACCTTGGGGCGTCAGATGATTTGAGACCTCCCGAAGAAGACGCTCTATAAAGTCGAGTCCTTTAATGCCCCCGGTAAACGCCAGCTCGGGCTCAAAGCGATACTCCTCAGGTAACCCTCTCATCAGCTCGTTGCTGACGTAGGGTGGATTACAGACAATAAGATCGTACCGCTGATCTTGCACGGCGGAAAAAAGATCGCCCTGCAGCAAACGAACACGATCTGTTACCTCATGGCGCTTTGCGTTAATTGCGGCTACCTCTAGCGCCGCCCCGCTCAAGTCCGTTGCGTCTACGCGAGCCTCTGGAAAAGCAAGCGCAAGCGCCACGGCAATACAGCCACTGCCCGTGCAGAGATCGAGAATCGATGTCACGTCATCGGTCGGTAACCATGGCTCAAAACGATCGGGAATCCACTCGCCGATATGGGAGCGCGGCACGATGGCGCGCTGATCAATGAAGAACTCATGGCCGGCAAACCAGGCACGATTGATGAGGTACGCCAAGGGTTGACGAGTCGTAAGCCGGCGCTCAAGCAGTTTTTGGATATCCTGAATCTGCTGCTCACGGAGTGTGCTCTCCCAGGGCGGCTCCGAATCGCCGACATCAAAACCACCCGCCGCAAGGACCAACCAGACGGCTTCGTCGAGGGCGTTATCCGTGCCATGCCCGAAGAATAAGCCCGCGTTAGCGAGCTTGCTCTCTACCTGTGCCACCATGTCGTCCAGGGTCATTTTATTTTTCCGGGGATCGCTCAGTCGGGTATCAGGTTGCGCACCGCCCGGCGCACCGAGTCGACAGACGCATCGTGCTGGAGCCGATCGCGAACAACCCCTTTCGCGTCGATCAGGTAAGTGGTCGCGGTATGGTCAACCGTATACCCCAGGGCTGACCCCGCATTCTCGACTTTGCTGTAGACAATGTAGTAGCGCTTTGCAATCGCCTGTATCTGATCCACAGTACCACTGAGACCGGTGATGGCTGGATTGAAAAAGCGCGCGTACTCGGCGGTTTTCTTTGGGGTATCCCTTTCGGGGTCAACACTCACAAAAACGCCAGCGACCTTAGCGGCCTCAGTTTCTGAAAGCCCACTCATCACAGCACTCATCCGGGCCAGATCAGTGGGGCATACGTCCGGACAGGACGTGAAACCAAAATAGAGCATGACAACCCGGCCCTGAAAATCACGCAGTGACACCGGGCCCGCGTCGGAATAGAGGGTGAAATCGCCCCCGATATGTGCATACGGATTGGGCGCTTCGCTGCGGTGCTGATGCCACCAAACGCCGGCGCCGATCGCTAACGCGGTCAAAGCCAACAGCCATAGCGCGAACGGCAGCTTGAAAACTCGTCTCATGCGTCAGGAAAGTAAATGCCTAGGAGGTAAATATTGAAGAACGCGAACTAACTCGATCCACCCGGCATCATAACAACAGCTTCCACCAGAACGCGCTCCCCATCGGCGAATTCAAGCTCAATCAAGATGACCTCATCGAGCTGCAGCGCTCGGGTCAATCCGATCAACATGAGATGAAGACCGCCCGGCTCCAACGTCACGGAACCGTGTCCAGGCAACATCAGGCTCTGTACCCTACGCATCTTCATGAGGCCGTCCTGCATGACGTGTTCATGAACTTCTACTGCGCTTGCAGCATCAGAACGCGCTGCGACAAGTGTGCGGTCGCGCGAGTCGGGATTAAGCAGGGTGAAAAAAGCCGCGCTCACCCTCTGACCCGCAGGCACCATTCGCACCATCGCCGACTGTACTTCAATTGCCTGTGCGCTAACGGCACTATTCCACACCAGGGTGAGTCCCAGCGCGCCACAAGCAAGCAAGGAGGCCATCGTTTTCATTTGTATGTCGCCTTTTTTCATTTGTATGTCGCCTTATAGGAATTTCGATCCATCTAATGAGAAGGGCATAGCCGCTGGGGATCGACTCCGCAGCGCTCAATCATAAAGGGATGGCTCACCACTACCGTTGAGCGATTCTTTTTTGCGCTGACCCATCCCCGCAACGCCACAGAGGCCTGATCCAACTCTACGACAGAGTAAGAAAATCGCTCCTGCCAATCCATCCTTTTAATCAGTATCACGAGCGTGTCGTCAATCGTGACCGAAAACCAGTCCCGGGTCAGCTGAATACGGGACACCGTTCCGCTCGCGAACTGATAGCCGCCGGAGACATCCTCAGCGGGTTTGGTGCCGTAGTAGGGAAGGCCCCAAATGCCTCGATGCAGACGCCGCGCATCATCCTCCGCCCGCACGAGCTCGGTCAGATAAAAATCGTTCGGCGCGATAACCACTACGCTCGCTAACCCTTGACGAAGAAGCAGCTCCTGAACGGTCTCGCCGCTCGGTACGAGGAGATACGCAAGTGTTCGGCCGTACCGATCCTTGTTGCCGGGGGCCTCCTGAATTTCGATCGCATGACCGCCAATCAACTCCTGAAGCGCATCGCGCGCTTCGCGAGCCAGCGGCTGCTCGGGCTGGTCTTTCTTGGCTAACTCGGGTGTATTGATGCCCGCCAGTCGAATAACTTCTCCGGACGCAAGGACTACGGTATCACCGTCAATGACGCGTTCCACTGTCCCAACGCGAACCGGCTGGGTTGCGGCATCCGCACCAAGCGCGACGAATACAAGAACAAGCAGGGCGAACGGGCGGTGCGGGTGCGAGCGACCCGCGCGCTGTGAACTGGATTTTCGGGGCGACTCAGCGCCCCACGCCTCAGGCGGAACGGCCGTACTTCTTCTGAAACTTACCAACGCGCCCGGCGGTATCAACGATCTTCTGCTGACCTGTGTAGAACGGATGGCAAGCCGAACAGATTTCGACGTGGAGTTCTTCGCCCATGGTCGAGCGAGTTTCAAAACTATTGCCGCAGGCACAGACCACTTTGATGGTCTCGTAGGAGGGATGAATATCTGACTTCATGGCGTTATTCGATTTGCAAAATGGGGTGGCCCGAGTCGGGGAGGCCCCGAAAGGGGGACGGATCATAGGCGAAACATTCCGCCCTCGCAAGTTTTCCTAGCGATTCATCGATTTAAAGAACTCGGCGTTGCTCTTTGTCGCCCGCAATTTATCGAGCATGAACTCAATAGCCTCAATATCGTCCATCGGATGCAGCAATTTTCGGAGCAGCCAGATTTTCTGAAGCTCGGCGGGATCCGTGAGCAATTCTTCGCGTCGAGTGCCGGAGCGACTGATCACGATCGAGGGATAGACCCGCTTTTCTGCGATGCGTCGATCCAGATGGATCTCCATGTTGCCGGTGCCCTTGAACTCTTCGTAAATTACCTCGTCCATCTTGGAGCCGGTATCGATCAACGCCGTCGCCAGAATCGTCAAGCTGCCGCCTTCTTCGATGTTACGGGCTGCGCCAAAAAAGCGTTTAGGTTTCTGCAAGGCATTCGCATCGACACCGCCGGTCAATACTTTTCCGGATGCCGGCTGAACTGTGTTGTAGGCACGAGCCAGTCGAGTGATGGAGTCCAAAAGAATCACCACATCTTTCTTGTGCTCCACCAGCCGCTTGGCTTTTTCGATGACCATTTCTGCCACCTGCACATGTCGCGAGGCCGGCTCGTCGAATGTCGACGACACCACCTCGCCACGGACGGTGCGCTTCATCTCTGTCACCTCTTCCGGACGCTCGTCAATCAACAACACGATGAGTTCACAATCCGGCTCGGAGGCAGTGATCGCATGGGCGATCTGCTGCAGCATCACGGTTTTGCCGGTCTTCGGCGCGGAAACAAGCAGCCCGCGTTGCCCCTTGCCGATAGGCGAGACGATATCGATCGTTCGGCCCGTCAAATCCTCCGAGGAGCCGTTGCCCTGCTCCAGGCGAATCCGCTCGTCCGGATGCAGAGGCGTTAGGTTCTCAAAAAGGATTTTCTTTTTGGCTTCATCCGGCGTCTGCGAGTTGATGGTCTCAACTTTCAGTAGCGCAAAATATCGCTCCGAGTCCTTCGGGGGCCGAACCAGTCCCGTTACGGTGTCGCCGGTTCGCAGGCCGAAGCGGCGGATTTGACTCGGCGAGACATAAACGTCATCCGGTCCCGCGAGGTATGAACTGCTCGACGAGCGCAGAAAGCCGAAGCCGTCCTGCAGAATCTCGACAACGCCCTCGCCGGAGATTTTCTCACCTCGTTTGGCCTGCGATTTCAGGATCGCGAAAATCTGATCCTGCTTGCGCATCCGCGTGACGTTATCCAGCTTGAGGGAACGCGCAAATTCAGCAAGCTCGGTCGGGGATTTTTCTTTAAGTTCTGAAAGACTCAAGGACATGGCGGTAAGGCCTCGGTAGGGTGTAGCAGCAATCGCGGGCGAGAGCCGGATCGCGGTGATACATCAGATGGTTGGGATGGATTTAAGAAATTGAAACTGGGTGTTCGATGCACAACGCGGTGCGCCGCGGTTCATGTTTATGCCGCTGCGCCGCCTCAGTAGATCGGGAGACAGCGGCATGGGTTTTTAAAGCTAATGAAATCGATCGAAAAAAGATCAAATGTTCTCATCCAAGAACGCGGTGAGTTGCGCCTTGGATACGGCTCCGACTTTTGTGGCTTCTACCTCGCCGTTTTTAAACAGCATCAGCGTGGGAATGCCTCGAATTCCATACTTCGGCGGGGTCGCCGGATTCTCGTCGATATTGAGTTTTGCGACGCGGATCTTGTCCGCGTATTCGCCGGCCACTTCATCAAGAACTGGGGCGATCATCTTACAGGGGCCGCACCACTCCGCCCAATAGTCGATGAGCACGGGCTTATCGGATTGGAGGACTTCCTGTTCAAATGACTCGTCACTGACGTGAATAATGTGTTCTGACATAAATTAAATCCCGGATAAACGCGCCCTTCAGCGGGGCAAAAAATAAGGGGGGAAAGGGGCGGAGGACGGGGGGTGTGATATACTGCTTGTCCCGTTGCCGCTAGGCTCGGATTGTATCGCATCTAATCCTGTTCGATACAAGCCCTTAAAACAAGGGGAAATTTTTACCGATTTTTACATCAGGAATCAAGGGCCCTTAGGTACGGGGCTTTCATCAAACTGCTGCAACCGCGAGCCGGCTCGCCTCCAATAAAACCCTTTCGACAACCGTTTCGATTAAGCCTCTCTGATGAAGTCCAGGACGATGCGTTTCCAAGAAACGTCTGCGTCTACCTGTTCCTGCAATGATTACCGGGCGAACGCCCAAACCCAAAAAGGAAACGCTTTAGCAATTTATGGAAGATATCAGTTATCTCACCCAAACCCGATTCGCCGACCTCGAACTCGATGCTCGGCTGTTGACAGGTCTTGATGACGCAGGATTCGAGTTCTGCACAAAAATTCAGGCACAGTCTCTGCCTATCGCTCTCGCCGGGAAGGATGTCGCGGGCCAGGCCCAAACCGGCACCGGCAAGACCGCAGCCTTCCTGCTCGCAATTTTCAACCACCTTCTCACGCATCCTAAGCCCGAGTCTGCCAGTCCTCTGGGCGTTCGGTCGCTGGTGCTCGCACCTACCCGTGAGCTGGCTATTCAGATCTATCGCGATGCCGAAATCCTTGGCAAAAACACAGGGCTCAAGCTGGGTCTGGTTTACGGCGGCACAGGCTATCAAGAGCAGCGCGAGTCGCTCGCAGACGGTGTCGATGTCCTGATTGGCACTCCCGGGCGACTGATCGATTACTTCAAACAGGGTGTCTTTGATCTGAAAGCCGTCCAGGTTGTGGTGCTTGATGAGGCCGATCGTATGTTCGATCTGGGCTTCATTAAAGACATTCGCTACATCCTGCGACGAATGCCGCCACCAATAGAGCGACTGAATCTGCTGTTTTCGGCGACCCTGTCTCATCGTGTCCATGAGTTGGGCTACGAGCACATGAACGATCCAAACGAGATCAAGATCGAATCCGAAACCGTGGTCGCCGACCGCCTTGAAGAGGACATCTACTACCCCGCCAACAGCGAAAAATTGCCTCTACTTCTCGGGCTGATGCGCAAAACCCAGGGCGAACGCGTGTTGGTATTCGCGAACATGCGGGTGACCTGCGATCGATTGGGCCGCGTTCTCAAACAACAGGGCTACGCAACAGCGGTCCTGTCAGGTGACGTTCCCCAGAATAAACGAGAACAGCTTCTGAAAGCATTTAAGGAAGGCAAGCGAAACGTGCTCGTGGCGACTGACGTCGCCGCGCGCGGGCTGCATATACCAAGCGTGAGTCATGTTTTTAACTACGATCTGCCCCAGGACCCTGAGGACTATGTGCATCGCATTGGTCGTACCGCTCGCGCGGGAGCCAGCGGACATGCCATCAGTTTTGCCTGCGAAGACCACGCCTTTTCGCTCATGGATATTGAGGAGTACATCGGCCACGCGCTAAATCGCCAAGAGATATCCGAGGATCTTCTCGAGGCCCCAGTACCGGGTTCCGAATCAGAGCAGAAGGACCATCGTCAGGATCGTCACACAGAAAGACGATCGCGGGCGCAACGGGAAAAACCGGCGCGACGATCTGGTGCCAAAGAAGCGGAAAGCGCACCACCTCAAAAATCGGCAAACCGAGCCGCCACGCGCTCGGAAAAAACGCCGATCGTCGAAGTTGCCGACCCGATGGCAGTTGCCGATACAATCGCTCCACCAAGACGGCGTTATCGCCCCAAATACGAGGTCCCTGCCGTCGGCTAGACCACTCAGGCGATGAACCAGCAACCGGATACCTTGAAGACACAGCACTCCGTGACGCGGGGGGCATCTAGTCTCCGGCGCTATCAGACGGTTTTGGTCGGTTCATCCGGCATCCTACGGACCCTTTATTACGAATGGTGCTGCTGGCTCGGTCCGATCCCTGGAGGGCTAGGTCTTGCCCTAAGAAAGATATTTTGGCCAAGACTTTTTGGGCGGTGTGGTTCGGGCGTCATGTTCGGCGCAAACATCATTCTCCGACACCCGCATCGGATCACGCTTGGGGATAATGTCGTTCTCAGCGAGGGCGTGCTTCTCGATGCGCGGCACTCCGAATCCGACAACGTGATTCACATCGGGGACGATGTAATTCTCTCCAACAGCACTATGGTTTCTTGTAAAGAAGGTAGTGTTCGGATTGGGAGGAGGGTCGGCATAGGCGCTTTCACCATCATTCAATCGGCGCAACATTGTCCCGTTGTTATTGGTGACGACGCAATTGTTGGACCGCGGGCCTATCTTGTGGGTGGAGGTAACTATCACACGGATTCCTTGGACAAACCCATTGCGCAGCAGGGAATTCAACAAAGCTCGGGCTGTCACCTCGATCGGGGGGTTTGGCTTGGCGCAAACGTGTCGCTGATTGATGGCGCCCACATGGGAGAAGGCAGCATCGCGGCGGCCGGTGCCGTTGTCACCGGAGCTGTTGAGCCCGGCGCCATAGTAGGTGGCGTGCCCGCACGACCTATCGGACATCGATCCTAAAGCGAACTCCGCCGCCTGCCAGCAGACTATGCAGAGTAAGAACGCGGCACTGCTTCTGATTAAGGTAGTTATTGCCGGCGGCTTGATTCTTTGGATTACGCAAGGCGTAGATCTGCGAGGCGTGCTCGCACTGATCGCTCAGGCGAATGTTCCCTTGCTATTACTCGCGTTCAGTTTGTTTTTCGTGGGCTACCTGATAACTGCCTTTCGATGGCGGACGCTGATCCGTGCTCAGGGCGGAGACGCGCCCATCCCGTATCTTGTCCAATCTTTTATGGTGGCCGTTTTTTTTAACAATTTTCTCCCGTCCACGATCGGGGGTGACGTCGTGCGGATGTATGACGCGTGGAGACTCGGCAATTCACGATCCAACGCGGTCGCTGTCGTCGTGGTTGATCGATTCCTCGGCGTCAGCGTCCTCTTACTGTTTGCACTCGTTGCTCTCACCATCGATTCTGTTGTTGCGCAAAACCTTCCCATGGTGGAGGTGTGGGCAGGCTTGGCAATTCTCGGATTTGCCGCAGCGTGCGGGATGATCCTGACCGCGCCGGTATCCTGGCTTCGCAAAAGGACCGCCCAGACCAGAGGTATCGCTTTAAAACTCCTGGATTTTCTGGCGAAACTGCTCGAAAGCTTTCAGACATACCGAGAGGCCCCGGGGGCAATTGGCAAAGCGTTCGGTCTATCGATCTTGCTTCAACTTAATGTCGTGATCCATTTCGCGCTCGTAGCGATGGCCCTCGGAATCAACGTACCCATTGAAGCGATGTTTCTGATTATTCCCATCGCCGTCTTCGTTATGATGATTCCGATCTCCATCAACGCGATTGGCGTTCGGGAAACCGTCTTTATCGTCCTGCTGTCAGCCTACGGGGTGTCCGATGTCGCGGCCCTTGCGCTTGCTTGGACGGCGTACGGTTTCAGCATGGCCCAGGGGATTCTGGGCGGCATCCTCTTTGCTCTTCGCAAAGAATCGAGAACTTAATTTCGCTGAAGCGTCTCAGCCCCGCTTCACGGCCGCCATCGTAAAGCAGTTAAAACGCAATCCGAAGGGAATCCAGCTAAGCTGGGACAACCACAACGATAACGGTCCTGGCCTCGGGAAATTCCGCACAATCTCCTGATCACCATAGAAGCGCTTAGACAATCGATCCATGCCATCGGCCACGAAACGCATCACAGGAAAACCGCTGAACGTTGAGCGAAATGTGGCGTACTCCGGTAGGGAAAACGCGTAAAAATAGTCGCGAATCCGCAAGGGCGCGAAGGCGCCCTTGTACTCGAGGTTATTTTCGTCGAACCACCGCAGCACTTCCTGCGCGGTGTGCAGCGACTCATGCGGAAAACCAAAGATATCGTAGGCGATCTGTTTTGTATTCAGGCCGTGATAGCGTTTATCCAGCTTGCTCAGCGTTCCACCGAAAAGCTTCTCGCCCCAATCCACGCGCTTGTCGATATCGTCTCCGCCCAATAAGCGACAAGTCTGCTGCTTCGTTCGAAGAATCCGGCGACTGTAATGACTGTACAAGCTCACGATCACCACTCCCCCGGGGCGCGTCACCCGCGCCAGGTGTCTGAATCCGCGCATCGGGTCGCCGGTGTGGTGTAAAACACCAACAGAGTAGCTGTAATCAAATTCGTTATCAGGCAAATCACAATTAAGGATATCCATCTTTCTGAAATCCACGTGATCGGCCTTCATCTCTTCTTTTCTCTCACGCGCCACCGCCAGGGAACCATCCGATAGGTCAATTCCCGTAACGCTTGCTGCACCGTTTTTGGCATACCAAAGTGCGTACTCGCCCGTGCCGCAACCCATGTCGAACACGCGCTTACCCTCGAAATCTTCCGGCGTGACTCCCAGGCACTTTAGGCGCCAGCCCATCTCTTCATCGGTGCGCCGGTTGAGCGGCCAGGGATGCTCCGAATACATGCCCACCACGGTTTCTTGGATTTTTTGAATTTCCGGGGAAAGCTGACTTGCTGACATGAAGGCTCCTGGGCTTTTTGACGGGCGGGATGCGCCGACGACGACGATGTGACGGCGTCGCGATTATAACTTCCCCACCCTTGCTTGCTCCCCGGAGAGCCGAGCAGCATTTTGCGGAGCGGTCCGCGCGGACGTAAAATCTACGCTGCAGTACCCGATTACTCAGGGCTTAGACGAGACTGGCGTGGTGTTCCAGGCACCCCTGGAGCGACACCAATTCGGTACTGAGAAACTTTTGTCGTATAAAGAGGGCCTCGGCGAATAATGAAACCCTGAGGCGACCCGGTTGCATATGATCAAGAATCGAATACAGCTCCTGAATGGCGCATTTTTAGCCCTATTCCTGAGCACCGCATCGGCCGGGCCGCCCGACATTACGTCCGGCGAATTTTTCAATCAGCCCTACCTGCAGGGTATCAGCATCATACCTGCCTGGGAGGCGGGCCTGCTCGGAGGCGGCGTCGTCGTTGCGAACCTCGATTCCGGCGTCAGAGCAACGCACGTCGACCTCGTCGGCACTATTGCTCCCGGGGGTTACGATTTCGTCAACGATGATGACGATCCTTTCGATGACGAAATTTCATTGACGTATGGCCACGGGACGGCCTCGTCGGGAATCATCGTTGGAAACTGGAACGGCGTTGGGGTTGGGGGTATCGCGCCGGGCGCAAAGATTTTGCCCATCAAGATCACGAACGAAGAAAACCAAACCGACGGCGGCCTGATCAGTCAGGGAATGAACTACGCCGCTTCCCGACCTGAGGTCAAAATAATCCTGCTTGAGGCCGTTGGGCCATCTACCTCTGCTGCAGAATTCGCTTCATTCGCAAGTGCAGTCGCCAGCGGCAAGTTACTCATTGCGCCTGCCGGAAACCAAGGTCTAGCCTTTCCAGCGAACCCCGCCTCACAATTCTCAGCGCTCGGCGGTGGCGCTCTAGTCGTCGGCTCCCACAACGGGGCGGGCGGCAAATCCGTGTTCAGTAACGGCGCTGCCGGAGTGGAGAGCAATTACCTGTCGGCTCCCGGAGAGGGCGTTGTCGCTGCCGGTAACCAGGATGACGACTTCTTTTATCGAGTCGACGGCACGTCCATGGCAGCGCCCCAAGTGGCAGCAGCGGCCGCATTGATCTGGGCCTATTCACCGGGCCTCACAGCGAGCCAAGTCGCTGAAATTCTTAAAAAATCAGCAACAGACCTGGGTGCACCCGGCATCGACAGTGTGTTTGGTTCAGGTGCCCTTAACATCGAAAAAGCATTGGCTCCGATCGGCATTATCACCGCTCCCACGGAAGAGGAATCGGAAACCGACCCGACGGACGAATCCGAGGACAGCGATGATTCAGGCTCAAGCGCGGACGAGATCTCGGACGAAGGTGGATCGAACGCTGGGGGATCTGGTTCTGGCGGAGGTGGTGGGGGTGCAGGGCTTGCTCTGGCGGCCCTCGTGGTGGGTGGCGTAGGCTACGCCTTGGTGCGCAACAATCCCGATCTTGGTGAAACGCTCGTGCTGGATGAGTACGGCCGGACATACGAGCTTGATCTCGAAACGCGCGTCAGCGTTCGGAATCCTGGACCCTCGGCACAGTCTATCCTCCGAGAGCTGGACACCGAACAGGTGCAGGAAACGGTAATCCAGCGCAGTGATTTCTCTCTATCGACGACCTATAGCTTCGACCGAGCGCTCTCCCATCCCGCGGGTTGGGACACCAGCCCGAGCGAAAGGCCCGTAAGGATGCAGATGATGGCATCCCATGCTGACGGTGTCCGATATGCTTTTGGTGTGAACCAGCGCGTGACCGCGCTGAGCGAAAGCAACGCAAACCCTGCCCAAATTACAGGTTTTCGTAGTGATGCCTTCTCCACACCTCTCTACAGCTTCAGCGATACCGGCTACCACACGGCCATTGGTTTTGCGGCCGACTCCGGCTGGGAGTCGGGATTCTCTTTTGCTGCGGTGGCCGATCAAAAAACCTATGGCGTGCGTAGCGAAAGCTCGCAACTTCAACTCGGATTTCAGGGGCAAGGTTTTGGATTAGGAATGAAACTCGGCCTTCTTGAGGAGCACGGTAATCTTTTAGGCGGCGCATCAAATGGCGCGCTCAGCGTGGAACAGGCACAAACGATGTTCGGCGAAATACGCAGCAAAATTGCGCTCGGCCCAACGTGGTCCCTGGTGGGACAGTACACCCATGGCATCACCTGGACCAAAGATCGCGCCAATACACTGGTGAGCGACTTTTCAAACATCGAGAGCATGAGCTGGGGCGTCGGCCTGCTCGGCCAAGATCTGCTTAGCCGAGGGGACGCGTTTGGCCTCGCGTTCTCGCAACCGCTACGAACGATTAGCGGGGATGCCCGTGTCAGCGTGCCTTACTGGAATGGCCAGTCTGGGGGAGTTGATTTTCGCGCTCGAAGAACCAGTCTGGTGCCTGACGGCAGAGAAAACAGCCTAGAGCTGTTTTACCGCAAACCGCTCGGCGCTCGACTTCGTTTGATTTCTTACCTAATCTACCGGGAACAACCGCTACACATAGCCCAGAGCGGATCGACGTTCAGTATGGCAAGCGCTCTGTACTGGAACTTTGGGCGTCGCTAGCAGCAGCTCGTATTGCGTGACGCCTAGACCTGCGTCAACCTGAGCATCAGTGTTTTCGATAAAGGGATTTGCATGCCGAAGTCGATAACCTCCCGATTCGCCCGTCGCAGCACGTTCGTTGTCGGTATTGCTTTTTTCGCCTACTTCGTAAGCACTGCCCTGCTTTTGCCCTACGGCGCAGGACCCGATTACGACGCCCATTTTGACGGGGCCCGGTTTATTTTTTCCGAAGGTCGGCTCGCTATCCTGCCCGAAGACGCCGACAAACTTCACTTTACTGCTTACGGTTCCACCCGCGCGCTTCGGCCGCCGCTTCCCTACTTGGTCTCCGCGGGTGCAGCGAAATTGCTTGCCTGGACCGACATTGAGTTGCGATTATTGTTCCGCGTTGGATCAGCCCTTCTGTGCGCCTTGACCGTGGCCATCGCCTACCTGACCCTGTTGCGGTATTTCTCCTCCGCAACTTTTGGACTCCTGGGCGCCCTGCTGATCGGCCTGATGCCGCAATTCAGTTTTATTGCGTCCCACCTGAACGACGACAGTGCTGCGATCTTCTCGGTAACGCTTCTTATCTTTTGTATCACCAGATTTCTGCGCCAACCTCTGAGTCCCCGCCTCGCACTGATGAGCGGTATCGCAATCGGTCTCGTGCTGATCTCGAAATTCACCGCGTGGCTATTTCTCCCGTTTGCTGCGCTGGTTATGGCGATTTACGCGCGCCCAACAACAGGTCGATGGGCCGTGACAATTACGGCGCTTATCGTCGGTACCGTGATCGGGGGGGGATGGTGGCTGGGCTTCAACATTTGGCATTACGGCTGGAGCGATCCACTGCTGTTTAAGATCGGTGCCGAGACCAGCGCAGCGTTCACAAAAATCGACCCCCAGTCGATCTCGAGTTTCTCTGCCCAAGGCATTTCATTCGCCGAACTGGTATTTGGCAATTACAAAAATTTCGTTGATGAAAGTCTCGTCTCAGCGATCGGCAATCTCGACTGGCTGCGGCTGCGAGTTGGCCTGCCTCAGTACCTGATGTATTCGATCGTTATCGCGGTTGGCGCACTCTATGTGCCGGCGCGTTGGCTGACCACGGTGATGCGATGGATACGAGGTCGGGCTGTAGTGCGTGCACATGATCTCGCGCTTGAAACATTGCTTTTTCTCGGAGTGATGTTTCAGTTTTTCGTCTACGCCCTGTACCAATGGCTACAGGAGGTTCAGGTCCAGGGAAAATACATGCTGCCAACCATCATGGCGGTAGCCCTACTCTTCTTTTCTGCCCTTCATCGCATAGGTGAAAGTCGAGTATTCGCGAGGTATCAACCAAAAATAACGCTGGGGGCGATCTCAGGACGCTGGCAGGTCCCGTTATTGCCGGTACTCGCTGTCGTCATGATCCTGGCCGTTCATACTGATGCGTTACGTCGATTCGTTGTGCCGTTTTACAGTCCTCCCGCGAAAATGCTGGGCCTCGGAAACTTTGAACCGCTCGACTTGGGTACCGCTGATCTCGCCATTAGGGTGAAAAACGCTGAGATAGCGGCATCGTCGGAAGGTTGGCATGTTCGATCGATCACCAACGACAGTCAAATTCACTTGGACCCCCAGGTTTGTCACCTACTTGGGCCAAATAGCCTCATTGAGATAGAGCTGGTGAGCGATGGACCGGGGATCCTTCAGCTCTTTTGGAGCAGTTCAGGGGGCTTCATTGACCGGATCGGCGAATCGTCGACGCGGGCCGTATTCGACTCAGGTCAGAACACCCTGTTGATTGCGATCGGCATGGATCGCTGTCGATATTTGCGCCTAGATCCCACGAACGTCGCAGATCAGCAGCTTCTGATTCGTTCTATCGCGATTGCGCCTTTGGTGATTCGGCCGTTCCCCTATTACTTTCGCGCTACGGGTGGTTAACAAGCGATACAAAGTGGGGCAACCTGTTTAAAACTCAGAGTAGCCAGCAGCATCCTGTTCGGCGCCTTGCGTCGGCCAATAGACCCGTTGCAAATGCCTGGGCATTTCAGCCCATTAACCGCTTCTTTAATCAATTAGGCCTATGTGTGGAATCGCCGGAATCCTAAGTCCCGACCCCGCTCAACGTGAGCGGATCGGCATGCGATGATCAGCCTTCATCGCGGCTCCGGCTCGGGGGTATAGATGTCTGGCCAATTGTCGTTACCGGTATGGAATGTGAGACGCACGGCTTCATCTGCCGGGCGGCCAGGCGGCCAAATAAAGATCTCGTAGTCAGCCACATCGTGCTCGTGACCCTCTGCGCTGGCGCCGAGGACCACCCAGCGTCCATCGGCACTGACTCGAGGGAAATACTCGTGACTGAACGGAGGCGGTAGATCCAACCAGGTCCCGGTCTGTCCAGATTTGAGATCTCGACGAACCAAGCGGTTCTCCATCAGCCCCTCTTGATCAATCCAGTACAGGTACTGATCTTTGGGCCCCCAGGCGAGTTGGCAACCGCCCGCCACTGGCTCCACCACACCATTTGAATCAACGATTGCGGTCATCCGCTCGGAGCCCCGCCAGGTTGAGGCCAGTCGCCGCGATGTCGAACTCAGCGAGGGCTCGTAGAACACAACGCCCTGCGGTATAGCGCCTCTACCCACCGTGAACAGCATCCGCTCTTCTCCAGTCTTGGGATCAAGCTCAAAAAATTCAACGCCGTTACGCTGGAAGTAGATCCGCTCACCGTCGGCCGACCAGTGGCCCGCGCTCGCATGCTCCGCGACCAAGGACTCCTTGCCAGATTCAATATCGAGAAGATAGGTGTCCCAATCAACCAGATTTCGCAGCGAGACCCAAGGTTCGCGCGAACGTGCGAACAGCACGCGTTGGCCATCTGGAGAAATTCGTGGAAAAGTCTCGGTATGGGGGTGCCGCGTCAGCTGGGTCACCTGACGATCAACCAAATTCATTCTCAAAATGTCGTGATTTCCAAATCGGTTCGAGCTCCAAACTATCCACGCGTTGCTGCTTTTTAGTGATGTCGGAAGCGCAGCGGTGTCCTGAATGTCCACGCTCACTCCCCCGACCCGAGGTGACACGACCGAGCGGGCCTCCCTGAGCCGATCAACCTGAAAGAAAAACACCACTGCTGCGAGACCGAGTGCAAGTCCCACGAAAACCGCCCCTACGTACCGCCGCTGGGGAGAGGGCAACGCGACTTTTGGAGCGTGATAGGAAAACATCAGAACTAACGCACAAACTACACCCACGGCGTAATCAAATACTTGGCTGGCTATATGCACTGATAACAACACCAAAACAGCGGCGCCGAGCGGGTAGCCAAGGAGGGATAAGGCGCCGGCGCCCCCAGCTTCGTACGCACCAAAACTCATGAACGTAGGCACTGGCAAACTCGCACCAATTTCAGAGGCGATCAATGCGAGCAGAATGTCCGTGGTCCTCGCAATCACTCCAGCGTCATCTATCTCAAGAAGCACCGCCTTGAACAGCAACACGAGGCCGCTGTACTTGAGGATTCGAATCCCCAAGGTGAGCAAAAGTGCACGACCCAAGACGCTCCCCTCCCGGCAATGCTCAAGTGCTTGTGAAAAGTCCCAGATAAACCTCGATACTCGACCCAAGATCAGCCGATGGGCTGTCCTCTTGATGCACCAAGTCGAAAACCTACGTAGACCCGGCCCGAGTATGACAACCGCCGCAGACAGTGACAGCGCCAACAAAATCAAGGCGGGAACGGCTCCCTCGCGAAACGCAGTTTGGGTAAGCGGCCATAGGACAATCAGGGAAAGAATGGGAACTAGCACAAGCAAATCAAGGATTAGGCTGAGCGCTAGGGTCGCGGTGCCCACCGCCACTGGGACACGACAGTATCGTTTCAACATGCCCACGAAGATCAACTCACCGGTACGAGAAGGCAGAAGATCCACCACCATGTTTCGCACGCTCGTAACCAGAAACAAGGCGCTGAAAGTACACTCGGTGGTTGGCTCACTCACCCTGATCAGAAGGTGGTAACGAACCGCGCGCAACGCCGTATTGATCAAAAAGATACCGGCGTAGAGTCCAAAAACGCTCGGAGGAACTGAACCGAGACTCTGCGCCACCAATGTAAGATTCACTTGGTCCCCACTTTGGGCAACCACATAGACCAGCGCGGAGAGCAAAAACAGCGAAACAGCGAGTCCAAGCGTTAAGCGAAATAGGCTGTTGCTGACTATCGACCAAGGATGGACCGCCATGTTCCGATTATCCCATCACTCACATCAGGCAAAGCCCGTACAATCCCGGGTGAACCCCTCATGCTCTGATCCGGCCCAATCGCCGCCTCAAGCAGAACCTTCATCATCACCATCGAAAACCTGAGCCAGGTCAATATCAATGTGTGGAATCGCCGGAATCCTAAGCCCCGACCCCGCCCAGCGTGAACGGATCCGTTCTATGGCTTCCGCTCTTCATCATCGAGGACCGGATGATCAGGGGTACCATCATTCGGGACCAATCGCGCTCGCCCAGACTCGGCTCAGCATTATTGATCTTGAGAACGGTCATCAGCCGATGTTCAACGAGGACGAGACGCTTGTGCTGGTCTGCAACGGGGAGATTTATAACAGTCCAGAACTCCGAGAGAGTCTGATCAAGAAGGGCCACCACTTCCGGACACGGACCGATGTCGAGGTCATCCTGCACCTCTACGAGGAGCATGGCGACGCATGCGTGACCCACCTGCGCGGTATGTTTGCCTTCGCCTTATGGGATCGCACCCGTGAGCGCCTGCTTCTGGCGCGCGATCATATGGGCCAAAAACCACTTTTTTTCGTTCATAAAGATGCCCGTTTTTTCTTCGCGTCTGAGGTTAAAGCTCTGATCGCCTCGAATCTCATCCCCGTCGAAATGGAGCTTGAGGGTCTGTGGCACTACATGTCGCTACGGTTCATGCCAGATCAGTTCTCCTTTTTTAAGCACATTCAAAAGTTGCCTGCCGGAAGCTATCTGGTCTACGAAAATCAATCCGTGCGTGTCGAACGGTACTGGGATATTGATTTTCTGCACAAACAAACCGGTTCAGAAAAAGACATTGAGGAAGGGCTTCATCAAACTCTTCTCGAAACCGTCGACTCCCATCTTCTCAGCGATGTGCGCGTGGGCGCCTTTCTGTCCGGCGGTATCGACTCCGGGACGGTTTCAGCCATGATGGCAACGCTCCAAAAAGACCCGGTCCCTACGTTCTCTATCGGTGTAAAAGAGCAATCCTTCAATGAACTTCCTTACGCACGCATGGTTACGGAGCGTTATGGGATGGAGGGTCACGAAGAGATCGTTGAATCGGACATGATTCACAAAATTCCCGCGATGATTCACCACATGGACGAACCCTCTGATCCGTTTGGGGTGGGTGTCTATTTAGTGGCGGGCCTTGCCAGCCGACACGTGAAGGTGGCGCTTTCCGGAGACGGCGGCGACGAGAGTTTCGCAGGCTATGACCGCTTTGCCGGTCAACGACTCGCGGATTACTACGCGGTTCTACCCGCCTGGCTCAGGCGCACGGTGATTGAGCGACTTATTCGACTGATCCCCGATACGTTTCAGTACAAAACGATTGCTCAGAAGGCACGTTGGCTAAATGAAATGTCGCTGCGCGAGCGTGGTGATCGTTATGCCCACAGCCTGAGTTTTTTACGCTTCACCGACGATACCAAACGCTCACTGTTCACCGATCAGGCTCGCAATTCGTTTGATTCCGTTGACTCCCGAGAAAAAATTCTCGCGCACTTCAACGCGGCGAACGTGAATGACCTGATTGATCGTATGCTCTACACGGACCTGAAGACACGCATGCCGGATCATCTTCTGGTCATTGCAGATCGAATGTGCATGGCACACTCTCTCGAAAATCGATCACCACTTGTTGATCACAGGCTGGTGGAGTTTGCGGCCTCGATTCCAGGCCACATGAAATTGAAGGGCACGAAACTCAAACACATCCTGAGATCTGTATCTGCACGCTACCTTCCCAAAGAACTGGTGTATCGAGAGAAACAGGGCTTTGGATTCCCGATTGCGCTCTGGCTACGCGACGAGTTATCCGGATTCCTTCGAAATCTATTCGCCGAGTCGCGATTTATCCAAGCAGGCATTTTTGAAAAGCAAACCGTCCACATGCTGATTGAGGAACACCTCAGCGGCAAAGCGGATCACAATTTCCGACTGTGGATCCTTCTCAATCTAGAACTCTGGTATCGGATGTACTTTGAAGCCATGTCCATAGAGGAAATGCGGGGCTTCACAGACCGCCTGATTCGGTCCTGAGGACACCACATAATCACGCGCTCTCTACCCGTCGAGCGCATCAAAGGTTCTTGTAAATCAGGGACGAAGATAGACCAAAACGCGATCACCTCTTCCGGCGTCGATAGTTCTTAACGGCGCTGCGCCGAGTGCTTCAATCACCCAGTCATAGGTTTTTGTATCGCCACGCGTGAGACGAAGCGCAACGTAGGTCGCCTCAGGCCAAAGGCCGCCCCTCAAACCATGTAGGATCTTTGTAACGCTAGGCTCAATAGATTCAAGGTCCCAGTGACGGCCTGCGTAGTAGGCGATGCGTCGATCGTTCGTAAGGATCGAACCTGGCGCGTCAACCTGAGTCTCGAGCCATAAACCGGCCTCTTTGAGGGCGCGGGCCCGAGTCGTATTGTCTAGACCGCTAACACTTTCACCCGCGGCCCAGACCAGCAAAATAACGAGCGCGACACGACGCAAGGCACTCAATCGCCGCCAGTCTGATATTTGGGTAACACGATCAAGCGCAAATGGGGCGAGCACGAGCATTGTCACCGCAAGGGCTAGGGGATAACGGGAAGCCAGGAAAAGATTGATCACCGTAAATACGAGCAGGATCACGAGGTGCATCGAGATCAAACTAGCCCACAGGCGATTAAGGCTCTTAACGGGAAATCGCACTTTGAACCAGATCGCTGCGAGCACCAACGCCGCCCAGGGGATACTGAGCTGAGAAAAGGTCGCGCTCGCAAGCAACATGGCCACCGCAAAGACGAAAAGCGTCCAGGCGTACTCGGCTGAATAAGGTCCCAAAAACTCAGATTGCAGCACTATCATCTTGTGGGAAATCGAACTAAGGACCTGATTCCAGGCACTTTCCACAACCAACATTGGACTATCGGCAACGCTCTCCACCGGTAATCCAGTCTTTGGGGCCATTACCCACCAGCCTAACAGCACCGTAAGAATAAGTGCCGAAACCACAAGCAAAATCAGCTGACGCCATGGTCCGCGATCCACCTTCGTTATCACAACGGTGAGTAAGAGAGGGGTTGCAACGACAAATACCGCACCCTCAATGCGAAACAGGGTAGCCACTACTAGAGCCGCTATGGACCCCATCACGTTAGCTGCGGTCAGTCGATTTGCGCAGCGGGCTAAAAAGAATACGGCGATTAAGTAGAAAGCCAAATAACCGGCGTCGCGGATGATGAATGAGCGGTACTCATTGAATGACGGATGCGCCACCGCGAGTAGCACAGCCAATGAAACCAGCCGGCGGGTGGTGCCTCCAAAAGCGTGCACGACCAACACAAAAAAAACAGATGCAGCGGAAAAGAACACAGAGTTGAGCAGATAACCCGCGGCCTCATAACTGATGCCAAATACACGGCCTGTTACCCACATCAGCGCTGAAAAAAATGGCCATTGATGAACCGCAAACGCCCCGGCCCAATCTCTGACGGCAAATCGTTCTGCGGCGCGGATGTACTCAACCGCATCATTGTTGACCACATCATCGATGTAGATACACCAAATCGAGTTGAGCGACGCGCCGACGAGTGTAAAAAGAATCGCCCAGCTTAGAAAACGACGATCAGCAGGTCTCGTATCGAAAAAACTCATGCAGATGGGCGCTACGCCAGGAGGTGCTCACCTGAAAAAAGCGACGCGGTGCTCTCGCGGTCACGAACCACATGGAAGGAATCACCGTCCACCATAACTTCGGCCGGTCTCGGGCGGGCGTTGTAGTTCGAGCTCATGACAAACCCATAAGCTCCGGCCGAACGCACCGCTAGCAGGTCACCCGCCTCGATCGATAATATCCGGCCCCGCGCCAGAAAATCGCCCGACTCACAAACTGGCCCTACGATATCGTAGGTATTTGCATCACGCACCAGAGTTCTATCCACCTCAACAACCTCATGAAATGCCTGATAAAGAGCGGGGCGCAGCAAGTCATTCATGGCGGCGTCGACTATCGCAAAATCCTGATCGGGACCGGCTTTGGTGTATTCCACCTTCGTGAGCAGGATACCGGCATTGCCCACAATCGCCCGGCCTGGCTCCAAGGTCACGTGCATCTCACATTCGCGACGCCTGAGGGTAGCGAGTAGCGCCTCAATATACTCACGCGGTGAAGGAGGATTTTCGTCGGCATATCGAATTCCCAATCCACCTCCAAGATCCAGATAATCAAGAGCAATCCCGCTAGCTTTTAGTTCTGCGACCAAATCAAGAACTTTTTCCAGTGCATCGCAAAAAGGAGCGACCTGAGTCAGTTGCGAACCGATGTGACAGGCGATGCCCACCGGATTTATTGCCTCCAGCGCTTGCGCCTTCTCATAAAGACGCACAGCATCCCCGAAAGGAACGCCGAATTTATTCTCACGTAGGCCCGTCGCGATATAGGGATGTGTGCCGGGATCCACATCCGGATTGATTCGAAGCGCGATTGCCGCCGTCTTGCCGATATCACGCCCCACCGCGCTGATGCGCTCCAGTTCGGCTTCGGACTCGACGCTAAGAATGCGTACGCCGCGGTTAAGCGCGTGGCGTATCTCAGCAACAGATTTGCCGACGCCCGAGAACACCACGTGCTGCGCTCGCCCGCCAGCGGCAAGCACGCGGTCTAACTCACCGCCGGAGACAATATCGAACCCACATCCCAACTTATCGAGCACCTGGAGTATGGCGAGGTTGCCGTTTGCTTTTACCGCATAACAGATGCTGTGCGGAAAATCCCCAAAGGCGTTATCGAAAGCGCGGTAGTGCCGCTCTAATGTCGCGCGAGAATAGACGTAGCATGGCGTTCCGACCTCGTTGGCAATCAGCGAGAGCGGGACGTCCTCCGCAAAAAGTTGATCCTGGCGGTAGCCGAAGTAATCCACGTTCGGACTAACTGTCTTCGTCCTGTGTGTCCTGCTGTACCGGCGTATCCGGGATATATAGCGGGCCTTTTTGGCCGCATCCCGCCATCATCAGGACAACAAGAATTCCGAGAGCGGCCGCCAATCGTCCCGCTGGTAGCCGGAATGTTTTGACCTTTGCTACTTTTATCATCATTCCTGATTAATCTCCCTGGGCCTTTAGAGCCGCTCGAGCTTCCTGAATAGCAATACGCACCTGCCGAGGCGCTGTGCCGCCACGATGGTCTCGCGCGTTAACAGAACCGTCGAGCGTCAAAACGTCGAGCGCTTCTTCCGTGATCAAATCCGATGCTGCCCTGAGATCAGCTAACGATAGCATGGCGAGCTCAACCCCTCGCGATTCAGCCAAACTCACCGCCTTACCAACCGCTTCATGGGCGTCGCGAAACGGCATTCCCTTCTTCACCAGATAGTCCGCAAGATCGGTTGCGGTGGAATGGCCGCGAGCCGCAGCGGCTCGCATCCGCTCGCTATTAAACGTCATCTGACGCACCATTCCAGTCAGCACCTGAAGACACGCGTGAGCATTGTCAAAACTGTCAAACAACGGCTCCTTGTCTTCTTGGTTGTCACGGTTGTAGGCCAGGGGCTGACCTTTCATCAAGACAAGAAGAGCAACCAGATGGCCAACCGCTCTTCCGCTCTTGCCGCGGATCAACTCTGCGACATCCGGATTCTTCTTCTGCGGCATGATGCTTGATCCTGTGCAGAACGCGTCGCCCAGATCAACATAGCCAAAACTTTGCGAGCTCCAGAGCACGAGCTCCTCGGCCACCCGCGACAGGTGCACGTTCAAGAGCGCTATGACGGAGCAGAATTCGATCACAAAGTCGCGATCAGACACCCCATCTAAAGAGTTAGCGCAAACCGAATCAAAACCCAGTGCGTTTGCGGTCTGCTCTCGATCGATCGGGAAACTCGTGCCAGCAAGCGCCGCCGAACCCAGAGGCGAGACATTTACGCGCCGGCGACAATCCGCCAAACGCTGGGCATCTCGATCAAACATGGCACACCACGCCAACAGGTGGTGACCGCAAGTGATCGGTTGCGCCGACTGCGTATGCGTCATCCCGGGCATGATGGTATCTGCCTCACGCTCAGCCACATCAAGAAGAGCGTGCTGCAACTCGGCTATATCCACTTTGATCTGGTCAAGCGCTTCGCGGGTGAACAGTCGAAGATCGGTAGCCACCTGATCATTACGAGACCGCGCCGTGTGCAGCTTTTTGCCCGGCTCGCCGATAAGCTCCGTGAGGCGGGCCTCGATGTTCATATGCACGTCTTCACGCGACGCCTGCCATTCAAAGCGATCCTCAGCGATCTCCTGGTCGATGGTTTGCAAGCCTTCAAGAATGGCTTGGCAATCTCCCTCACTGATAACGCCCTGAGCCGCAAGCATCAGCGCATGTGCGCGGGATCCGGCTATGTCATAGCTCGCGAGTCGACGATCAAAATGCTCCGATGCTGTAAACGCTTCCACAGTCCCATCGGTGCCCTGGTGAAAGCGTCCGCCCCAGAGTTTTTTGGTGGCCATAACGCGTCTCGAGAGTTAGCTGAGAAGGGCTTGTCGCCCAGCCGCCGGCGCGACGGCTTTCGATTCAGCCGACAGCGTGCTACTGCAGTGCAGAGATGTAAATGGACAGGGCCTTGATCTGCTGGATCGAAAGCCGATGTGCGATGGGGCCCATCATCTTGCCGCCCCGTGCTCCGGACTTGAACGCTAACAGCTGAGCCTCAAGATACTCCGGCCATTGACCGGCCAGCCTGGGAAATTTAGACGGGATGCCGTGGCCCGCCGGACCATGACAAGCCATACAGGCGGGCACCGAAAGATCAGCAAGACCGGCGCGATACAGGGTTTCGCCGACGGTTGCGATCTCTAATTGATCTTCGCTAATACCCCGTGGAGCGATCGTTTGCGACGCGTACCAGGCATCGATATCGGCCATATCTTCAGCGCTTAGGGGCTGGGCCATCCCCTGCATGATGGCGTTTGCACGAGCGCCGGACTTAAACGCGGCTAACTGAGCGGCAATGTAGCCCGGGACCTGGCCGGCAAGCGAGGGGAATCCGCCGTTACTGCTGTTGCCATCAGCGCCATGACAGGCGACACACGACTGGGCTTTACTCTGCCCGGCCGCCGGGTCCGCGGCCGAGGCGCTGAGGGAAAGCGAGGTCATTACAATAGCCGCCAGAAGGAAAACCAGCCGGTTCATCAAATTGCTCCTTAAATTCAACGTTTGGACCACGAATCGATCCATCTGTTCTCTCACGCATTTTGCCGCCAAGCGCGTGGCTGCGGGTTCGGGCGGATCGGATGGCCCGGACGCGGGCGTGGACCTCGCTGTAGAACCCGACGAAATCTGATCAAGAATTATACCCGTGACCTCGATGACCTGCGAACCGGCACTGCTGCAAAAAGCCCAATATTTACTGTCCGCCCACCACCCAAGAGACTGGACGGAAGACATCGGGGCCGAGGTTGCCTTCGCCGGACGCTCCAACGTCGGCAAGTCCAGCGCGATTAATGCCATTACGAATAGAAAGGCACTGGCCCGAACAAGCAAAACGCCCGGTCGCACGCAGCAGATTATCTTCTTTGAACTCGATGCCCACTTCCGACTCGTGGATCTACCCGGCTATGGATTCGCGAAAGTTCCGGTGCCCCTACAGCAACATTGGGAGAAGACGATCCGACGATATCTTCAGGAGCGGGAGTCACTTAAAGCCTTGATTCTCCCGATTGACTCAAGACGCGAGCCGACGCCGCTCGATCGACAGCTGCTGAGCTGGTGTGCAGCGGCGGCGTTACCGGTACACGTCCTATTAACCAAATGCGACAAGCTCGGTCGCGGGAAACAGCTGCAGTCTCTACGCGGCGCGCAGCGCATCATGGATACGATGCCCCTCGTCACAGTACAGCTGTTTTCCGCCACGCAACCTACCGGGATTAGCGAAGCTCGTCAGCGAATTGTCGATCTTCTCTCAGAACGTGTGGCAGACACCGATGCTTAACTGTGAGCCTCAGCCCAGTTACCGCCGGTTCCGACATCCACCTTAAGCGGTACGGCAAGCTCGGCAACCTCACTCATCAAGACGGCCAATTTCTTGCCCACGGCTTTTACATCTGCTTCGGGCACTTCGAGAACCAGCTCATCGTGGACCTGCATGATAATTCGAGCATCGTGGTTTTCCTTCGTTAACCACTCGTCGACTGCGAGCATGGCGAGTTTGATGAGATCGGCCGCCGTCCCCTGCATCGGCGCATTGATAGCCGCCCGCTCCGCGCCCTGTCGCCGGGCGTGATTGCTCGAACTGATATCGGGCAGAAATAAGCGACGCCCGAATACGGTTTCTACGAATTTTTTTTCCCTGACCTGGAGTCGGGTTGCATCCATGAAGGTTCTAACTCCCGGATACCGCTCAAAATACAGGTTGATGTAATCCTGCGCCTGCCCGCGATCAATACCAAGTTGCCGGGCCAGTCCAAAGGCAGACATCCCATAAATGAGACCGAAATTAATGGCTTTTGCGCTTCGCCGCTGGTCTCCGGACACGGCATCGAGAGCCACGCCAAACACCTCCGCGGCCGTGGCGCGATGCACATCCTCGCCTTTGGCGAAGGCGTTTAGCAGACCTTCATCGGCAGAGAGATGGGCCATGATCCGAAGCTCAATCTGTGAATAATCCGCCGCAACAAGCCGGTATCCGGGCTCTGGCACGAAGGCTTCGCGAATCCGTCGGCCTTCTGCCGTTCGCACGGGAATATTCTGAAGATTGGGATCACTCGACGAGAGGCGGCCCGTCGCCACCGCGGCCTGATGATAGGACGTGTGCACTCGACCCGTCCTCGAGTTGACAAGCGTTGGCAGTTTCTCGGTATACGTGGAGCGCAACTTACTGAGACCCCGGTGCTCCAGGATCAAGCGCGGTAACTCATGCTGATCGGCGAGTTCAGCGAGGACACTTTCAGCGGTGGAAGGCTGCCCCTTGGGGGTCTTTGATAGGACCGGCAGTTCCAGGCGATCAAAAAGAATCTCCTGGATTTGTTTAGGCGAGGCGATATTGAACGGACCCCCGGCTTCCTTGTGCGCCAATGCCTCGAGAGCCTGGATACGCTCGCTCAGCTCCCGGCTCTGTGTGGCCAACATGTCGCAATCCACCCGAACGCCGGTGCGTTCGATTTTGGAGAGCACCGGCACCAGCGGCATTTCAACTCGCTCAAAAAGCGACGCCTGTGCGCTTTCTTTCTCCAGTCTCGGGTAGAGCGCATCATGAAGGCGAAGCGAAATATCCGCGTCTTCCGCAGCATACGGCCCGGCTTGTTCAAGCGGCACTTGATTGAAACTCAGCTGCCCTTTTCCCTTGCCCGCCACGTCCTCATAGTGAATTGTCTTATGACCGAGATATTTGAGCGCCAGCGTATCGAGATCATGCCGCGAGCCGGTGCTATCGAGCACATAGGATTCAAGCATCGTGTCAAAACGAATGCCTTCGAGATTTACCCCATGGTTGTGAAGCACCGTGCAGTCATACTTGAGGTTCTGACCCAACTTAGCCCGTTGCGGGTCCTCCAAAATCGGCCGAAGCGCTTCCAGTACCTCATCGCAGGTCAACTGGGCAGGCGCATCCAGGTAATCATGGCCCACTGGCACGTAGGCGCTCTCTCCCGCCTCCACAGCAAATGACACCCCGACCAGACGAGCCTGCATGGCATCGATCGACGTGGTCTCGGTATCAAACGCGAACACAGGCGCTTTCGCTAACTTATCTACCCATTTATTGAACGTTTTCTTATCAAGAATCGTCTCATAACGACCGTGGACCTCCTCAGCCGCATCGGTGGACTCATTCAACCCACCAAGTTCTGAGAGCCAAGTTTTGAACTCCAAATCTGCGTAGAGTTTTCGCAGCGCCTCGTCATCAGGCGCCGAGACCATCAGGGTATCGGGACCATGTTCCAGGGGCACGTCACACTTAATCGTAGCAAGCTCACGCGACAATGCGAGTTGATCCAAAGAAGCCCTAAGGTTCTCACCCACCTTACCGCTGACGCTATCCGCTTGTTCCACCAGTGCATCCAGCGAGCCGTAATCCATCAACCAACGCGCAGCTGTTTTTGGCCCTACCTTAGGTACCCCGGGGATATTGTCAGAGGTGTCTCCCACGAGCGCGAGGAAGTCGATGATTCGATCCGGTGGCACGCCGAATTTCTCCTGCACGCCCTGCTCGTCATAGACTACGTCCTTCATGCTGTCGCACATCGTGACGCCGGGGCCCACCAGCTGCGCCAGGTCTTTGTCACCACTGACAATGAACGCCTCCATATCGTAGTTTGAGGCGGCTCGCGCGAGGGTGCCGATGACATCATCTGCCTCAACGTCGGAGATCGATAAAAGCGGCAAACCGAGGGCCTTGATGACGGCATGTACTTTTTCGATTTGTGAGCGCAAATCGTCAGGCATAGGCGGCCGATTTGCCTTGTACTCCTTATACAGACGATCCCGGAATGTCTTTCCCGGGGCGTCGAAAACCACCACAAAATACGGGGTGTCCTGCTCCCGAAGGAGTCGTCGCAGCATATTGACGATGCCGTACACTGCACCCGTTGGCTCACCCTTGGAATTGGCAAGATTCGGCATGGCGTGAAACGCCCGATACAGATACGAGGAGCCGTCTACCAGGACGATTCTTTTTGCCATATTGCTCGATTACGAAATGGAGTGGCGCTGGCTCACAGTATAAGCCTGCCAGATATTGGAGGCGTTGCGGGGGCGATTGTTTTAGCTGTGTTGCGCTTTTAAGATGGTCTTATGAGTTGCCAAACATCGCCAGCGATTTGAGGAGCAGTCCCGCGTGCGAGGGTATTCGGTCTTTTTTCGCAGCCTAGCGTTTTTTTCTACGCTTGTAATCCTAAACGGATGCGCAAGCGCTCCGCCACAGGAAGGCATCAGCGCGCATATTCGTTTTTACAGCATCAATGATTTCAATCAGCTTGCAGAGTTGAGCCTCGTACCCGGAAGAGACGAGCCGGGTTGTCACGACATGCCGCTTGATTTAAGCGTCCATCGCGTCGCTCAAATCGGCTTCGCGCAGTGCCAAATCTTTACTGATGATGTCTGCTCAGAAAATGCGGCGATCCAAATGCGCTGGACCGGAAAACGCTCCCGCACCGATGAAAACAAGAACAGACCCTCTGCCACCATTACCGAAGGTTCGCTGTGGCAGGTCGACGGACAGCGGGAAGCGGCCGTCGGCTCCTGGCGTTGCGACGCCAAAGGCTGATGTGGCGGTCTACTGGGTCTGCAATCTGGCCAGCGTGATGCCCTTCAGGATATTGAGCGCCTCACCCACTTCAAAGTCTCGATCCTGCAGTCGCGGGCCACTCAATGCGGACGCACCGCCGGCGCCTTCTTCAGAAGCACTCTCGTTTTCCAGATGGCCGGCTAAATCTGCCTCATTAAAACCCCTCTTGGCTGGCTCGTCGGCAGCTTTTAGTGGGCGGCTGACGATATCCGGCTCGATTCCAACGGCCTGAATGGAGCGATTATTGGGCGTGTAATACCGCGCGGTCGTTAACTTCAAGGCGGCCGCACCGTTTCGCATCGGCAAAACTGTCTGGACCGAGCCTTTGCCAAAGGTCCGCGTACCCAAAATGAGGCCGCGACGATGGTCCTGCAGCGCCCCGGCAACAATCTCTGAGGCCGACGCAGACCCCTGGTTAACCAGAACCACGAGTGGCGCGCCGTTTAGGACGTCCCTTCCGGTTGCGTTAAACGTATACGCGGCATCCGCAGAGCGGCCCCGCGTCGACACGATTACGCCTTGTGTGACGAAAAGATCTGTGACTTCGACTGCGCCGTCCAGTACGCCACCAGGATTGTTGCGAAGATCCAGGATCAGGCCGGCCAACGGGCCACTGGCCTCTTCCTCGAGCTTTTCAATCTGACGGCGAAGTGATGCCCCTGTGCCCGACTGGAACTGGCTGATACGCGCATAGCCATAACGATCCTCCAGTACCTCGCCACGGACGCTGTGCAGCTGAATCACCGCACGCTTCAGCGTGACATCAAACGGCGCATCCGCATCATCGCGAACGATAGTTAATGTAATTTCGCTGCCGGGAGCGCCGCGCATCTTTTCGACCGCTTTATCGAGAGAATCACCCTTCACGGCCATCCCGTCCAGACGAATAATCAGGTCCCCGCTTTGAATTCCTGCGCGCTCAGCCGGCGTACCATCCAGCGGTGCCACAACCCGAATTACGCCGTCTTCCAGCGTAACCTCGATGCCAAGACCGCCAAACTCACCGCGGGTGTCGACGTTGATGTCGTGGAAGGACTCGGCGTCAAGGTAGGCCGAGTGCGGATCCAAACCACTCAACATTCCACGCACGGCATTCTGCAATAGCGTGGCATCATCAACACTTTCCACATAGTCTCGCTTGATCATGCTGAATATTTCGGCAAACAAACGAAGATCTTCAAGCGGCAAGGCGTTGTCAGCGTTTTCAGCAGCCCAAGTGGCTCGCGGCTGAACGATCAGCGTCGCACCTAACGCAACCATGCCGATAGGAACTAGAAGAGCGGAGACGAGAAGATGCTTTCTCATTGCATGATCACCCGGGCACGCCGATTGAAGAGACTGTGTTGAAACTAAAACTCAGTATAGCGTTTGGCAATGCAAAAGCCGTGATACGCGAGAGCCGTCAACCTTTTTTGAGGCGAATGGCGCGTCAACGGGGCGTCGTTGGGCGGTCGAGCATTAGCGTATAATCGTTGGTTAATATAGTTACAAATTCAACTGGTTTCATGGCACTTCAAGAGAAAAAAATCCCGGATTCCGCCGAGAATGTCATCAGCGCAGAGCAGATGTTTCTCGCCAGTGAGACCGATCTTTATGTGGCTTCTCGATCGCTTAAAGCCATGGGCCATCCTCTGCGTCTCAAGATCTTGTGCATCCTTGCGGGGGGAAATGAGATCAGCGTGCAGGATCTCGTGGATTTGGTCGGCACTTCTCAAAGCAATATCTCTCAGCATCTTTCGATACTGCGCGACAAAGGAATCCTCGGCTCGCGAAAAGATGCGAACAAAGTCTTCTACCGCATAGGCGATGAGAAAATTCTCTCTCTCATGGAGACCATGCGCGAAGCATTCTGCAGCGCCCACGACTGAAGCGTAAGGCGCTTCACCTCAATGAGCGCCCACATCCTGAGGTAGACTACCGGCCTTCGCGTCGACCTGAACCGTTGCCATGGATATAGACTTTATTGCCAACAATTGGCATCTGTTTGCTGCTCTTGTCGTCATTTCACTACTGATTGGTTTCGATACCGTTCGCCGCGGTGGTGGCGGAGGCAGTCAAGTGAGCGCTGTCCAACTGCCGCAGTTCATCAACCATGAGAACGCGGTGGTGGTGGACGTCTGTGAAGCGGAGGAATTTAGCCGAGGGCATATTCCCAACGCCATCAACATTCCATTGAAAGAATTGACAAACCAGTTGGGTCAACTCGAGAAATTCAAGACCAAGGAGCGACCTATTGTGCTCTCTTGCCAGAGCGGTCAGCGTGCTGGGCGTGCGGCCACCCTACTTAGAAAGAACGAATTCAAGCGGGTTTACGTCCTTGGCGGTGGACTGGCTGCCTGGGAAAAAGAAAACCTTCCGCTGGAACGCTAACCCAATCAGGATCAGCCCATGAATGATGCCGCTGCGCAAGCTCCCCAATCGCGATTCAACCTGCATCAGGTCTACACTAAGGATCTTTCCTTCGAATCACCCCAGAGCCCGGACGTGTTCACCTGGAAGGATTACCGTCCGGATACGGAAGTAGACCTTAAGGCACAGCAGAATCTCCTCGATGCGGATAAACATCTGTACGAGGTGGTCCTCACCGTAACGGTGACCGCCAAGCAGAATGACCAGGCGGTCTTTCTGGTTGAGGCCCAGCAGGGAGGTGTATTTACCGTGGAGGGCAGCACACCGGAGATGCTTGAGATGCTCCTGGAAGCCGCATGCCCGACCGTGCTCTATCCCTACCTGCGTGAGACCGTATCAGGTCTGACCGCAAAGGGTGGCTTCCCGCAATTCCTCCTGGGGCCGGTGAACTTCGATGCGATGTATCTGCAGAAAAAGAATCAGGAATCCCAACCGGCCGCGAACGGCGCCTGACTGCAGACGGGGGTTCCTGCGCCACAGCCGCGCGATGCATGTCGTCACCCATGACTGACGCGTCCGTGGCACCGGTCGGCGTTCTGGGTGCAGGATCCTGGGGCACAGCGCTGGCGTTCCTTGTCGCCCGATCGGGCAGGGACGTGGTGCTCTGGAGTGCCGAGCCGGGCCATGCAGAGCGCATCGCGACCGATCGCACGAACGAGCGGTACCTTCCAGGTCTGCGGCTTGAAACCAAAATCCGCCCTACAGGATCTCTTTCAGATCTTTCCGCACTGCGCGCTTTTGTGGTTGCGGTGCCGAGTCATGCATTTCGAGAGGTGTTGCAGTCGCTCTCGGGGCTTTTGCCGCAAGATGCATCCGACATTCAGATCTGCTGGGGAACCAAAGGCGTTGAACCAGACAGTGCCCTGCTTCTGAGCGAAGTCGCAGACGAGGTGCTCAACGCTAATTTTTCTCAAGCCGTGGTCTCCGGACCCAGTTTCGCCGGTGAGGTTGCCCGCGGATTACCCAGCGCTCTTACTGTGGCCGCTGAGAGCCTTTCGATAGCGGACCCAATCGCAGACTGGTTTCGCGATGGGCGCACCCGGGTATACACCAGCGCCGACATGCGAGGCGTGCAATTAGGCGGCGCAATAAAGAATGTCATGGCCATTGCGGCCGGCATAAGCGATGGACTTGGCTTTGGAGCGAATGCCCGGGCGGCCCTGATCACCCGAGGCCTGGCAGAAATGGCGCGTCTCGGTAACGCCCTCGGCGGTCAGTCGGAAACGTTTATGGGCCTAACCGGCCTCGGGGATCTGATCCTCACCTGCACGGATGACCAATCCCGTAATCGCCGAATCGGGCTCGCTATCGGGCGCGGCGATTCACTCAACGCGGCGCTTGGCGATATCGGACAGGAGGCGGAAGGCGTAAAGACCGCGCGCGAGCTCTATCGAAAAAGTCAGAGCCTTAACGTCGAGATGCCCATAAGCGAACAGGTCTATCGCGTCCTGTATGAGGAATTGGACCCAAGAGAAGCGGTCAACTCACTGCTGGCTCGCGAACCCCGAGCCGAGCACGCTTCGTAGCAAAGCTCTTAGCGGGCGAGTAACGGCGCCATCACCTCCTCAAGACGCCTCGGACTGAGCTCAAGCGTATCGAAGCCGTTGCAGGAGCACACGCTATCGGCCTGAAGCGAGCGGTAGTTATCGAGCGTAAAGACGGGATTGGGAAGCACCTGCATTATCCGCCCCTGTAACCGGGCCGCCCAGTCCGGCACGCCAAGGACGAGACGACGAGCGCCCATGGCCTGAGCGGTGAACTCGATCAACTCGCGAAACCGATAAATCGCGGGTCCGCAAAGATCATAGGTCTTCGGCTTTCCGATCGCGGTATTGGTATGCAGCGCTTGAGCGAAGGCGCGAGCAACATCTTCGACCCACACCGGCGCAAAGCGCGCATCCGGACACACCAGCGGAAAGACTGGCGCCCATCTCAGCATACCGGCAAACTGCCCAAAAAAATTATCGCCGTCGCCAAAAATAATGGAGGGCCGAAAGACGCTGATCGCAATGGCATCGGCATGCGCACGGACTGCGCGTTCGCCGGCGGCTTTAGATCTCAGATAGGCACTCGGCGGCTCGGTCATGTCCGCTCGCAGCGCGCTCATGTGAAGGACCTGCCGGACCCCAACGCGAACCGCGCTTTGCGTCCATGCGGCGGGCAAGCGCTCGTGCACATCCTCAAAGCGCTGGCGGGCCGATTGATGCAGGATGCCGCAGAGGTTTATCAACGCATCGCTGCCGGCTAGCGCCGCCTCCCGGGCGTCGGCGGACTCGTACGCAACTTCTGCGAGCTCGGTGGGCTCGAACCCGAGCACGGCACCCTTGGTTTTTTTGCGCGTCACCACTCGAACACGATGACCCTGCGACATCAAGGCTCTCGTTAAGCAACGACCAACAAAACCCGTTCCACCAACGATCACAACCCATTTAGAGCTTTGCGTTGCACTCATGCGGATCTCCTCACCCGTGAATAGGCGCTATGCACTGGGGACTGTTATTTGCCGGACTGTTCACGAATCGGCTGACGGCCGTCAAGCGCATGGCGATATCTGGCACCCCAAGCATAGCGGCCTTTGCGTCCGCAGCCAGCGCGGTAGGCGCGAGCCACTCCCTATGGTGCTCAGCATCCAAGATTAAGGGCATCCTGTGATGAACTTCTTTACACGATGCATTTGCGTCAACCGTAATGATGCAAAAGGTCTCGATGGGTTGGCCCTCTAATGCCTCGTTGCGGGTCCAAAGACCTGCCATCACAAACGGCTTGCCTGAAACCGGCGTGATGTAAAAAGGCTGCTTGGGGCCTTCCGAAGACTTTTTCCACTCGTAGTAGCCATCGCATAAAACAAGGCACCTTGCGCTCTTGAAAGCATCTTTGAACATAGCTTTTTCGGAGAGCGTCTCCCCACGAGCATTGATCGGTTTTGAGAGCGCCGCGTTTTTTGACCAGACCGGGACAAAACCCCAGCGCAGCGGCACCAGCTCCGGCCCACAATCCGAACCACGAATTACGGCCGCATCCTGAGACGGCGCAATGTTGTAACTCTCGGCGATCAGATGCGACTCCGATGCGCTGAGTCCATCAACCACGTCCTCAAAAGCGCTTAGCGGCGTGTGCCTGTCGAATCGTCCGCACATGTTCCAACCC
>Ga0255767_1000188_pt1 | contig 53901 bp, 57 predicted proteins | sample 071ome_24_FD_179967 | JGI IMG/M metagenome (GOLD analysis project Ga0255767, IMG submission 179967) | Coastal salt marsh microbial communities from the Groves Creek Marsh, Skidaway Island, Georgia - 071402CT metaG (version 2) | ecosystem: Environmental > Aquatic > Marine > Intertidal zone > Salt...
TTGAGTCCCAGACCTCGATGTGGATATCAGATTCAAGCTGTGTGCCGAACTCGGCCAGCACACCCCGTGGATCCCGGACTGCCCGGGCCCGGTAGGGAGCAGATTTGTACCAGACCGGAGGCAGGCCCAGCACCGGCCAGGGGTAACAGGAGCACAGGGTGCAGACGACGAGGTTATGGACGGTGTCCGTATTCTCGACAACCTGCATATGTTCGCCCTGCCTTCCGGTGAAACCCAGGGAGGCAATGGCGCCAGTGGCGTCCTTCAGCAGCCACGCTTTGAACTCCGGGTCTGTCCAGGTCTTGGCGACAACCTGCGCGCCGTTGCGCGGCCCTACCTTATGCTCATAAGTCTCGATCAGGGCATCCAGCGTCTCCTCCGAGACAAGGCCCTTCTCAACCAGTAGAGATTCGAGTGCCTTGACCTTAAGTGTGAGACTGCCCGGTGGCTCGGTATGGTCGTGAGAGTGATGATCGTCTGACATGCCTATCAGTCTACATCGCTGATCGGCTACCCACTAGACCCCACAGAAAGGAGGCCTCTTAAGATTCTTGGAAGATAAAGCTGCTTAATCGCTTCTTAGGCCACTGGAAAGATGCAGCATCCAGTCCACGACAAAATTGACCGCCACAGTGAGGCCTGCAATGGCTGCCGCAGGTAACAGAGGCGTAATGTCGTTGTAATTGATGAGAGTTGCGTTTTCGCGAACCATTGATCCCCAATCCGCCAACGGGGGCTGAATGCCCAATCCGAGGAAACTGAGCGCTGCGATAAAGAGAAAAACAAAACAGAACCGCAGTCCAAATTCTGCGAGCAAAGGCGCCATGATATTGGGAAGGACTTCTTTTCGGATCACCCATGCCATTCCCTCGCCTCGCAAGCGCGCTGCCTCAACGAACTCCATCACCACCACATTCATGGCGGCGGAGCGGGCGATGCGAAACACCCGAGTACTGTCCAGCAGAGCGATGATGATCACTAGTGACGGTATAGAGGTTCCAAAGACGGTCAACAGCAGTAGCGCAAAGACCAGAGACGGAATCGCCATCAGGATATCGACGACTCTACCGATTACCATGTCGTACCAGCCGCCAAGAATTGCGGCGAGCATTCCCACCACCCCTCCGACCACGAACGCCAGCGCCACGGTCAGGAATGCAATACCTATGGTGTTGCGCGCACCATAGATCAGACGGGTCAGCATATCCCGCCCGATGTTGTCAGTTCCGAGTGGATACTCATCAGACCAGAGTTCATAAGAGCCGCCGACGATGGCAGTCTCTGCATAGGGTGCGAGCAACGGCGCAAACAGCGCGACAAAGGCATAGGCGAGGATCGTCAGAATCCCGATCTTGGCGCTTAGCGGGGCAGTCCAGAACAGTTTCAGCATCTTCAGAACTGCCTATCGCGGATGCAACAACCGGGGATTGGAAACAATCGAGACAATATCGGCCAAAAGATTCAGCAGGATATAAACCGCCGCGAAGATGATGGAGCACGCCTGAACGACAGGCAGATCCCGTTTGGAAACGCTGTCCACCAGCAACTGCCCCAACCCCGGATAAACAAACACTACCTCGACGACGACCACGCCGACGACGAGATATGCGAGATTCAGTGCGATGACATTAACAATCGGCCCCCACGCATTGGGCAGGGCATGATGAAAAATGACGCGAAACGGTCGCGTCCCCTTAAGCCGTGCCATCTCAATATAGGGACTGGAAAGCAGATTAATAATTGCAGCGCGGGTCATCCGAAGCATGTGCGCCAGAACGACCAAGGTCAGTGTCAGCGCCGGCAGCAAAGTGCGATAAAACTGCTCCGAGAAAGCAAGATCAGTACTGACATTTGATATCCCGGGAAAGATCCCAGCCTTTACCGAGAGAAAAAGAATCAGGATATAAGCGACGAAGAATTCCGGGAATGAGATTGACGTCAACGTAGTGAAATTGACGATACGATCAAATATGCTGTTTCGATAAAGCGCAGCTAACAACCCAAGAAGAAGCGCGAGCGGAACCGCAATTGCGGCTGCCAAGCCACCCAGAAAAAGGGTATTGGACAAACGTGTTCCGACAAATTCAGAAATATCCCGCTTGCTGGCAAGAGACTGTCCAAGATCGCCAGTTAGGATCCCGCCCAGCCAATCAAGGTAGCGGATATACGCGGGCTGATCCAGGCCGATCTCCTTCCTGAAGGCCGCAACCGTTTCAGGAGTGGCTGTCTGACCCAAAATGGCTTCTGTAATATCTCCCGGCAGCAGTTCCACGACAAAAGCAATAATCACCGACACGGCAAAAAGCGTGAGCAGACCCAGCCCCAACCGCTGGAGAATGACTTTAAGCAGGGAAGACACGAAGAACTAGACGCTATGAACCAATGTTGGTGATTCCTGATACCAAAAACCCCGACGCGATATCTCTACCGCGCCAGGGTTTCTTGGAACCAACTTCAAGGTCGCCGGACTAGGCGAACCACCAGCGCTCGGCTGCTTTACACCCGTCCAATTCCCAGTTACCCGCGATAACATCGGGGTACCGGACTTTGTCATTGGTTGCAAAGATATCCTGCAGGAACAACGGCAGCACCGTGCCACCGTCGTTGTGGACAATCTGTTGCATTTCGACGTAAATCTCCCGACGCTTGGTTTTGTCTGTCTCGACCCGCCCCATCTTCAACAGATCGTTGAAACGGGCATTTTGCCAATAGGTATCGTTCCAGGCCGCATCACCTGCGTACACTGTTGAGAACATCATGTTCTCGGTCGGACGACCCGACCAGTAACACGCAGAGAAAGGCTTTTTCATCCAGACATTCGACCAGTATCCATCATCAGGCTCACGAACGACTTCGACGTTAATTCCTGCCGGACGTGCAGTTTCTGCCATCAACTGACCCGCGTCGATGGAACCGCCGAAACCGGTCTCTGCTGCGTGGAACTGAACATTGAGGCTGTCAAAACCGGCTTTCTTCAGGTGGTACTTGGCCTTATCCGGATCGTACTGACGCTGCGGCAGTTCATCCGTAGTCGCCCGATAGAAATTGGCCGGGCCGATGGGATTGTCGTTGCCGAGTTCGCCGTAATTTCGAGCAACCACTTTCAGCCACTGCTCGCGATCCACGATGTACTTCATCGCCGTACGCACATCATTGTTATCAAACGGAGAGACGTTGGTCAGCATCGGCAGAGTAATCTGTTTGTTGCCTTTTGTGGAATCAACGTTGATTCCGCTCTGGCGTTTCAGAAGATCAGCAGTCTTCGGCGATACGTTATTCATCGCATCCAACTCGCCCGTACGAAGCGCATTCTCACGTGCCGCAGAGTCCGCGATCTGAAGCGTTTCGACTTCGTCAAAGAAGCGGCGATTGGGCTTCCAGTAATTTGGGTTTGCTTTGGTCAGCGTGCGCACACCTGGCTCATGCTCCACCAGTGAGAAGCCACCCGTACCTACGCCTGATTGCCAGTTGATTGTGCCGTCTCCATTCGAAGGGCAGATCAGAATGTGGTAATCGGTGAGGATAAACGGAAAGTCCGCGTCGCCCCCAGTCAGTTCGACCACTACGCCATACTTGCCGTCCGCTTTCACAGAGGCAACACCGCCCAACTGACCCTTTGCCGCGGACTTGGAATCTTCTCCAAGATGATGGTTCAACGAATCCACCACGTCTTCCGAGGTGAGTGATTTGCCGTTGTGGAATTCCACTCCCTGACGAACTTTGAAGTTCCAGGTCTTGGCGCCGTTGCTGCCTTCCCAGCTTTCCGCAAGCTCGGGTACCAACTCCCCTGAGGGTGCAACCTCGGTCAGGTTGTTGCGCAACTGGCCGAACTGCACGTTCAGCATGTAATGGTCAAGGATCTGGCCCGGATCCAGCACATCGCTGGTTGCCCCGCCCGTCACACCCTGACGAAAACGTCCGCCGTGTTTTGGCGACGCCATGGCGCTCTGCATATATAGGCCGGGCGCCATTGCACCCAGGCCCATGGCGGAGACGCGCGAGAGAAACTCCCGCCGACTCATATTGCCCTTGGCCACCTTGGCCTGAAGGCGGTCAAGTTCCGTCTTTTGTCTACTATACATTCCTGGTTATCCTCCGTATTCGGAATAATTCACGTCGTTTTCAGGCAAAAACGCTGATTTCCCTATAAAAGGGCTGGGGTGAAACTAACCCGAGCATTCCTGGCTGTCAACAAGGGTTTCTGCAAAAACTCTGTTTCATATCGTGGGCTACAAACCATCACACTGGAGAACTATCTGAAATGGAAAAGCCGTCTCGATCTGCCGTCCCAGAAGTTGGCGCGCCCGTGCCTGTCCCTGCGCTGTTTGCCTGGCCGCCACGACCCCTGGGTGCGCTGAAATGGCTCCTCGGCGAATACCTCTTCCCCTGGGTCTATCTCTTTGCCGCTCTGGCCATTGTTTCCTGGTATTTCCTCACGCCGGATCTTGCCGTGATGAAGGTGTTGTCCTGGGAGTGGATCGCGCTCCTCTGGCTGCGTAACGCAGCACTGTTGACGCTTTTTGCAGCCCCTCTGCATTGGTGGCTGTACACCCGGCAGGGTCAGCAGGATCAAACCAAGTTGAACAAGAAATGGCAACCCAAAAACTCACCACGCTTTTTGTTTAATTCACAGCTTAAGGACAACCTATTCTGGTCATTGGTGAGCGGTGTGACCATCTGGACACTTTATGAGTCGATGACCTACTGGCTCTATGCCAATAACTACGTGCAGTTGGTCGAATGGAAAGGGTCAGAGATTTATCTACTCATTATGGGGGTCCTGACTATTTTCTGGAGTTCGGGCCACTTCTATTTCGTTCACAGACTCCTGCACTGGCCGCCGCTTTACCGTGTTGCTCACGCGCTGCACCACAAGAACAACAGTCCCCAGCCCTGGTCTGGCATTTCCATGCACCCGATTGAGCATGGCATCTATTTTTCTGTCTTTGTGCTTTTCTGGTTTGTCCCCGTCCATCCAGTGCTGGTCATACTGCTGGGATTTTTCCAGGGAATCTCGCCTGCAATTTCCCATTCAGGATTTCAGGAGGTCAGACTGGGCAAGCATCTCAAGATCGCGGCAGGAGACCCCTTTCACCAGATTCATCACAAGTACTACGAGGTGAACTACGGGAATAAACCTGCGCCCTTCGACAAACTGTTTGGCTCATGGCATGACGGAACGGTAGAAGCCAAACGTGCATTTCGTATGCAGCGCGCGCAGAGCCAATAATCTAGAACAGAAGCTTCTGGAAAGCCCGGAACGTTATTCTTTGACGATGAGCACGACATTTGCCGCGACGAACGCGGCGTCGAGCGGCATAACGCTTGATCGCAAGACGCTAAAAGCACTTTCTCGCAGATCGGATCTGCCTGGTCTTATTTATCTCGCTAAATGGCTGCTTGCACTTTTGGTCTCGGGGTATGGGGTTTACCTTGGTCTTGGAACTCCTTGGGTCTGGCCGGCGATGCTGATCTACGGCACAGTTTTGTCAGTCCCGGTTTACGCCATGAGTCACGAAACGGCTCACGGCACGGCTTTCAGAGCACGCTGGTTGAATGAAACGGTGATGTGGGTCTGTGCCCTGCTCTATCTCGAGGAACCACTTCACCGGCGCTACACCCACACCAATCATCACACCTACACGTGGCATGTAGGGAAAGATTGCCAGATGCCGTTTGACACACCGATGACGTTTCCGACTTGGCTCCTCGAGGTGACAGGCTTCGCGCTGACCCGAAGTCACCTGCGCATGCTGATCCAGTTGGCCACGGCACGTTATACCGAGACTATGAAGTCAGTCATCCCGGCAGATGAATTCCCTCGTCTGCGCCGAAATGCCTGGTGCTTTCTCGGTTTCTATATTGCGATCGGAGTTGCTATTGCCCTTGGCGCAACATGGCTGTGGTGGTTCCTTGTGTTACCGACACTGCTGGGGCGTTCTGTGATGGTGATGATGACGCTAATTCAGCACGTTGAAATGGCCGAGAACTCGCCCTCCATTCTCAACAGCACACGCTCCTGCCAAAGCAGCCCGATTGCGTCTTTTCTCTACCTCAATATGGAGAATCATGTAGAGCACCATCTATATCCGCAGGTTCCATTTTTTGCCCTGCCCGCTCTTCACCAGGAACTCAAAGATCAACTCCCCACTCCTGATCCTGGTTTCTGGAGAACAAACCTGGAAGTATTGTCTGTGGTAATTCGACGCTCGCTTGGACGCAATACCAAAGCCTGGACCATCCGCCAGGCACCCCATATGGTGACCGACGGAGGCCCCGTTGCCAAAATCTCAGAAAGGTCAATGTGACATGAAACGAATATATGATTTCAGCCGCAACCCGGCGGCCCGGAATTACACGATCCATGATCTGCGAGCCCTCAAAGGCTCCGGCCAAAAGCTATCGATGGCCAATCCAGTTGGGGACGAAGAAACACGCGCGTGTGTTGAAGCCGGCGTAGACCTCTTCGTCGTAGGTGCCGACCAGATTGAAGACATCCGGCGGATTGCTCCAACCCATTTCACGGGAGTCGGCTCTACCTGGGCTCAGTTTGGCTCAAATGAAGAGATCATGGCGCATGCCTTTGATGCCATGCGTCGGGGTGCCGATATGTACTACACCCTTCGATCTTATGAGGCCATGGAGATGCTGGCGAAAGAAGGAATCCCCGTACAAAGCCACATCGGCCTCATCCCGACCTTCAGCCAGTATTGCGGAGGCCTTAGGGGCTGGGGCCGCAGCGCCGACGAGGCCATGCAGATCTTCCACACCTTAAAGCGTATGGAAGAGGCAGGCGTTTTTGCGGTGGAGGCCGAATGCATCGCAAAGGAAGTGCTCGAAGCGGTCAATCTCAAAACCTCGATCGTCACCTTCTCGCTCGGATCCGGTAGCGGCGGAGATGTCATCATGTCTTTTGTCGCGGATATATGCGGGGAGGCCAGCGAGGAAGAAACGCCACCCAAGCACGCCCACGCCTTTGGGGATGTCGGCCGGCTGCATAAGCAGATTCACGAAGAGCGTGTTGCTGCCCTGGGCACCTTTCACAAAGAAGTGGTGGCAAAAAATTTCCCCTACGACCATACGAATATCAGTATGCACTCTGGAGAGAAGGAAAAGTTCCTTGAAGCGCTGGATAAATGGACACCTGCGCACCAGTAAAGTTGTACATTACCGACGAGACCTAACTAGGAGATTAAGGTGCCGCAGGAGATCTACGTCTGCCAAACAGACGATATTGACGAAGAAGACGTCATACGGTTTGATCACAACGATCAAACCTATTGCGTCTACCACACGACAGAGGGCTTTTTCGCAACCGACGGTTTCTGCACTCACGAGGAACAGCATCTGGAAGACGGCATCGTCATTGATAACGTGATCGAGTGCCCCCTTCACCAGGGCCGCTTTGATATTCGGTCGGGCAAGGCCTTGTCGGCTCCTGTCTGTATTGACCTTAAGACTTACCCGATTGAGGTAAGAGATGGCGCCATTTATCTATTTCTCGATAACGAAACACCTCAGTCCTGAATCCGCGACCTCAAGGAGAACCTGATGGCTTCAAATCCCGCAGTACAGCAAGCGATTTCACCCGAAGAGTGGGCTTTGCGTCAGGATCTTGCCGCCTGCTACCGGCTCTTCGTTAAATACGGCTGGACCGATCTCATTTTCACGCACTTGAGCGCCCGGGTCCCGGGACAGCCAGATCAGTATCTGATCAATCCCTTTGGGCTGCTTTTTCAGGAGATCACAGCGTCCAACCTCATTAAGGTCGATTTTTCGGGCCGGGTAATAACTGGTGACTACCCGTACAACGATGCGGGTCATGCAATCCACTCAGCCGTCCTGAAGGCGCGGCCCGATATCAATGTGGCCCTGCATTCCCACACCCGTGCCGGGACTGCCGTTGCCGCCATGGAGTGTGGCCTGTTGCCGCTCAGCCAGCAGGCGAATGAGATAGGAAACCTGGTCTGCTATCACCGCTATGATCTCGCAACCGATAACGAAGCTGAATGCGCGCGCCTTGGCGAAGACCTTGCCGACAAATGGGCCATGCTCATGAACAACCACGGCCTGCTTTCGGTAGGACGAGACCTGGCCGAAGCCTTTTATCTCCTCTACACCCTGGAGAGCGCCTGCAAAATTCAAGTTGATGTGATGGCATCAGGAGCAAAACACATCACCCCAAGTCGGGAAGCCATTGCCGCGGTTGAGCAGCACAGCCTGATAGGCAAAGCTGGGGCTGATGACCCGGACAGTTATCTGCAAACCAACTGGCAGGCCCTCATCCGCCTGCTGGATCGTGAAGATCCCTCGTTTCGAGAGTAACCCTTCCCAACAGGCGTTATCGACGTCTCAGGCGTTTTGCGCCGCCTTGGCAGCTTGTGCCTGGGCGCTATTCACCAGCCAGACCCCATACACGGTAACGAGCAGTGCGGCCCAAAGCCAGAGGCTGTAGCGCTCACCGAAGATCACCATCGCGATTCCTATCCCAAAAAAAGTCACGAGATACGCAACCTGACTGAAATAGACCGGTCCGGCTATGCGCACCAGGACAAAAAAGAGAGTGAATGCCACGGCAGAAATCACCCCATGCAGACTGATCAGGCTGTCGATTAAGGAAGGCGCACTCCAGAGCACAAACCACTGGTCTGACATTAGCGTCACAATCAACAACAGTAACGCCGAGCCGCACATCATGCCGTTGGCGCCAACCAGTGAATCGATATCAGCAGGACGGCATTTCGCGGTGTACACATTTCCTGCTGCGTAGCCGATCGGTGACAGAAAGGCCAGCAGAAACCAGCCGATGGGCTGATCTGATGGCAACCCGTTTTCGGGGAGTATCACCAGCAACGCACCAAGCAATCCCAGCCCAATGCCGGACGCCCGCTTGAGATTCCGCTGCTCAAGCCCGAAGATAAATGACAGCAGATACGTCACTAACGGCACCATGGTGAGCACCAGGGACATGGCGCCAACACTGATGTAGTTCAAACAGACGAACATATTGGCCGTAGGCAATCCTGATGTCAGTGTCCCCGCCAACAGAAAGTAGCCGATGTGCCTTCCCGATAGAGGCACCCGCTGGCGCCGGAAGATATTCACCACCGTCAGCAGTAAGGCGCCGATCAGGACAGTCCAGAACGCATAGCCAAGAGGAGGTGTATCAGAAAGGCCGATATACCTCGCTACATTCGTGACCCCGCCCCACAGCAACCCGAGCGAAATAAGAATGGTGAGCGGTAACCAGGCTGCTGTCATACAGTTGCCCGGTTTCGGACCGGCCGGACACGGCACCAACTCACGAGCTCTTGGGCTGACTTAAAGGTAGCAGCACTAGGTAGTGTTTTGTGTTTCATCTCTTAATAACAGGGTCAGAGCAAGTATCGTAGCCAACACGCCCGCCAACACCGCAGGCATCGGAAAACCGTTTCCCAAGGCAGCTTCCCAGAGAATCACCCAGCTCGGTGTGAGGTAGGTGTAGGCCATCACCTTAGCGGAAGGCAGGTGAAGAGTCGAATACTGCACCAGGAAAAACGACAGCGCGCTGGCAAACACAGCAAGATACGCCAGGGTTACCCAGACCATCGGCGGCAGCGCAGCGTAGTCTGTTGTTAGGAGATCCTGAGCCCCGTATATCGACAACATAACTGAGGCACCGAGAATGGTTCCCAGGGTAAAGACGACAGGAGACTGATTCCGATTGAGCTTACGCACCAGTGGCGTATAGATCGCATGAGCCACACAGCCAAAGAAGAACACGGCCTCACCCCGCCCGATCTCAAAAGCCATCAGCGCATCAATGTCAGCCCTGAAGATCACCCAGACGGCCCCTGCCCCGCCAATACTGAGCGCAATTGCAATCCGTTTACTGATCCGTTGCGAGAGCAACCAGTAACCGAAAATGGCGCTAATTACTGGAGTCAAAGTGAAGACCGCAGAGGTCGATACCGCCGGGGCCGTTTTAAGGCCCTCAAACATCAAAACAAAGTAAGTGCCCATCAGGCTGCCCAACAGCAGGTAGCGCCAGGAAGACTCAAGATCCCGACGGGAAATTCGGCAACTTCGCCACGTCCAGATCGCCATGACCACCGCAGCGAGCATAAAGCGCAACGCCGTCAGCGCAGCGGGAGTGATGTCATTGGCAATAATGTGGCCGAGACTAAACGAGCCCGCAACCACGGCAGAGAAAAGCAGCATTGCCCCGTGCGCCAGAATTCCGGAATAGATAGACAAGAATCACACCGTTTGGGTCAAATGCAGGGTCGAGTATAACGACAGGCTTCTGGCTGATAAAAAGAGCAGAAAAAGGCGTCCCGAGAGTTACCGGTTGAAGAACTCTGATCAACAGCACGCCACTTTAGTTCAATCACAGATGAATTCTAAAAAAACGTAACCATGCTTTGGATTCCCATTACGGTCGCTGCGGCGTTCTTTCAGAATCTGCGCTCTGCCCTGCAGCGACAACTCAAATCTGAACTGAGTGACCTGGGTGCGGCTTCGGTACGCTTTTTGTATGCGTTGCCTTTTGCCCTGACGTGGCTTGCGCTCGTCACCTTCCTTTCGGAGGCTTCCCTGCCTGCCGTCAATTCCGATTTTGCGGGGTGGATTATCGGCGGCGCGATCGCCCAGATCCTCTTCACCTTTTTGCTGATGTGGCTTTTTTCATTCTCAAACTTTACGGTCGGCACAGCGCTCTCCAAAACCGAGGTCATCCAGGTAATTCTGCTAGAGGCCCTAATGCTTCATGAGAGTGTTTCCGGGCGGGGATTGGTTGCGATCCTCATCGCATTCATCGGCGTCATGGTCATGACCTTGGGACGAAACCGATTGTCTGCGCGAACGCTGTTTTCCGGCCTCGCGCAGAAAACAACTGTGATCGGGCTTGCATGCGGCTTCGCGTTGGGGTTTTCATCTGTATTCTTTCGTGGCGCGGCACTTTCTCTGGAAGACAGTGGCATCGTCATGCGTTCTGCGTTCACCCTGGCTGTTGCTACCGCCATTCAGACGCTGATTCTGCTCGTGTGGCTCCGGGTGTTTCAGCCGGGGCAGATTCGCCGGACCGTCGTTCAGTGGCGAAGTTGTGCCATGGTGGGTTTTGCAGGTTGGGCCGCCTCAATATTCTGGTTCATGGCATTCACGCTGACACACGCGGCTTATGTCCGCGCTCTGGGGCAGATCGAGCTGATCTTTACCTTTCTCGCTTCGGCATTCTTTTTCCGGGAGAAAGTCAGCCGCACTGAGATGGCTGGAGTCATCCTGCTCAGCGGGGCAATTATCCTGCTCGTCGTATAAAAAGCAGTCCAACTAGGACGCTTTTGCTTCGCGAGCGGCGAGAAAATAGTTGTCTAGGAAATGATCAAGCCACCCCCGGGCAGTCCCTGCGTATCGTGAGTGACTATCCAGTTGATCTTCGTGTGGCTGCGCTCCGGTCAATTTCAACTTGGGGCTACCCCTTTCCGACGTGCACCAGTGATTGACCATCTCCCGGGTAATTTCGGGATGAAATTCGATCCCATAAGCGTGATCCGCGTAAGAAAAGGCCTGCCCTGAAAACGACTCGCTTTGAGCCAGATGCACTGCCCCGTGAGGAATCTCGAATGTCTCCGAGTGCCACTGGTAAAAAGTCGTTTCCTGAGGCAAGAAGGCTTTGCCCTCAGGCGTCGGCGCCACGGGCCAATAACCAATTTCGACGATACCGTCTCCGCGCGGTCCAACTTTCGCCCCGAGCACCCGTGCCAATTCCTGCGCACCGAGACAAATCCCCAGCAGGGGAATCTTCGAGGGCAGTACCGTTTTTTCCAGCCAATCCAGTTCGACCCGGATTCCCGCAACATCATCATCAGTAGCGCTTTGCGGCCCGCCGAAGACGATCACAGCGTCAAAGTTGGAAAGGTCTTCTGGCAATACGTCTCCGAGGCAGGGACAGTACTGATCCAGTGAATATCCTCTGGCCAAAAGATTTCTCCCAAGGAACCCGGGCGTGGAGGTTTCCTGATGGACTACCGTCAATATCTGCAGGCCGGACTTCATTGAGCATTTGGATAAAAGAATAACAGCGTCTGATTGTAATTCAGAAGGTGGACGTAAACCCATAATTGCATTTCCTCAGATTGCTATCCGCTAACGATCGAGCTTTAGCCGCATGCCCATGAGAGGAGCATCTTCAACGGGATGTCTTCGTAAAGATTGCACTTGGCCTAAAATACGGGCGCTTTTTTCTGCGGGAACCATCATCATGGATCACTTTTCGCTCACCTGGGGCCGATGGGTCACCCGGTATCGTGCCGCCACCATCGCCCTATCACTCCTGCTCGCATTCGGCGTCGCCTCGGGTGGTCAATTTCTCACTTTTACGAATGACTATCGAGTCTTTTTTGGAAGCGAAAATGCACATCTGCAGGCTTTTGAGGAACTGCAGGATATTTTCAGCAAGAACGACAATGCGCTGATCGTCCTCGCGCCCCGGGATGGCGAGGTTTTCACCCCTGAAGTACTTGCCGCTGTTACCGATGTTACAGAACGGGCCTGGCGGATCCCATTTTCGATTCGGGTCGATTCACTCACCAACTTCCAGCACACCACGGCGATCGGAGATGACCTTGAGGTTGCCCCCCTTGTAGAGCATCCCGAAGGTCTTACCGAGATTGATCTTTCTCGTATCAAAGCGGCGGCACTCGATGAACCGGCCCTACTTAGCCGGTTGATCTCGCCCGATGCGCGCGTTACCGCGATCAACATCACGGTTGAACTGCCAGGCATCGATGAAGCGACCGAAAATCCCCGCGTGGCCGCGGCAGTTCGTGAGATACGTGACTACGTTGAAGTCACCTATCCGAACATGGATGTCTACCTGACCGGAATCGTCATGATGAACCAGGCATTCCAGGAAGCCTCGATCAGTGACACCACTCAACTGATTCCTGCAGCACTGGTGATTATCCTGTTGATGGTCTTTTTGCAGTTGAGGGGCCTCACAGGCACACTTGGCACGCTCATTGTAATTGCGCTCTCCGTCATCGCCGCCATGGGCACTGCGGGCTGGATGGGAGTTCGCCTAACACCGCCCTCCATGTCAGCGCCGACGATCATCCTGACCCTTGCTGTCGCAGACTGTGTTCACATTTTGTCGAATTGGCTCCAGAAAGTGCGAGACGGTCTAGGGAAACAGGAAGCCATGGCTGAGAGCATCCGCATTAACTTCAGCCCGGTACTGCTGACCTCCGTGACGACCGCCATCGGCTTTCTCTCGCTCAACTTCAGTGATTCGCCGCCTTTTCACGACCTGGGAAATATCTCAGCAGTGGGTGTGATGTTTGCCTGGCTTTTTTCCACGACACTGTTGCCGGCTCTGGTCACCCTGTTGCCCGCAAAACCCCGTCAGGGTCGCGGCCTGATTACTGAGATGATGACTCGACTGGCCGATTGGGTCATCGCGCACCGGCGAACTCTCATGCCCACGGTCAGTCTGGTGATTGTTGCTTTGGTACTGGTTATTCCTCGGAATGAGCTGAATGATGTCTTTGTGCGCTACTTCGATGAACGGATCGAGTTTCGTCCACATACCGATTTCGTTGTCGATAATCTGACCGGGATGTACTTCATTGATTACGCACTCGATTCGGGTGAATCAGGCGGTATTTCTGACCCTGACTACCTTGCTCAGGTTGACGCGTTCTCGACCTGGCTGTCTGACCAGCCTGAAGTGATGCACGTGAGTACGCTGACGGATGTTTTCAAGCGCGTAAATCGCAGCATGCACAGCGATGACCCCGACTGGTACCGCTTGCCCGAAGAGCGGGACATGGCCGCACAATATCTTCTGTTGTATGAAATGTCCCTACCCTATGGCCTGGACCTCAATAACCAGATAGACGTCGAAAAGCAACGAACCCGCTTGAGCGCCACTCTGGAAACCCTGTCAACCACACAGACGCTTGCCTTTGAGCAGCGCAGTTATGAGTGGATGCAGGAGAACACTCCTGCATTGCTGACAACGGCTGCCAGTCCACCGATCATGTTTTCCCATATCGGCATGCGTAATATTGTCAGTATGCTCGGGGGTACCACCTTTGCGTTAGTGGCGATTTCTTTGTTGATGATTGGGGCGCTGCGCAGTTGGCGGTTTGGGCTGCTCACTCTGATTCCTAATATTGCGCCGGCAGCCATGGCATTTGGGATATGGGCTTTGGTGGACGGGGAAGTCGGCCTGGGCCTATCGGTGGTTGCCGCCATGACGCTCGGGATCGTCGTTGATGACACGATACATTTCATGACCAAATATCTGCGTGCAAGGCGCGATCAGGGCCTGGATGCTGCGGAAGCGGTGCGCTATTCCTTTGCTACGGTCGGCGTGGCGCTTTGGACCACGACGCTGGCATTGGCGGCAGGATTTCTGGTGATTTCTACTTCGGCATTCTCGGTAAATGCGGAAATGGGATTGCTTGTAGCTGTGGTTGTGGTGCTGGCGCTCGTTGTCGACTTTCTGCTGCTGCCGGGCCTGCTTATCCGCTTCGATCGGTGGCTTTGCGGAGAGAAAGCGCGGGAGTCCTGCGAGCAACCTGCCCACCAGACCACCTGAACAGAAAATCGCACAGACTACTGGAGCCTTTTAATGAGACACCCAAGTGTTTTCTTCGTTGTAATCGCCCTGCTCTTGCCACAGCTATCGTCGGCTGACGCATCCGACAGCAAAGTCCGGGGTCTCGAAATCGCGACCGAGGCCGATAAGCGGGACAGCGGTTGGCAATTCCAAAGTTCTGATATGGAAATGATTCTTCGAAACCGGGCGGGCAAGGAAAGCCGGAGAAAGATCAGTTCCCGCCAGCTTGAGGTCGAAGGTGATGGCGACAAAACCCTTTCACTGTTCCAAGAACCGCGGGATGTCCGGGGGACGGCAATGCTGACCTTTTCCCACGGTCTCGAACCGGATGATCAATGGCTTTATCTGCCTGCAATTAAACGGGTAAAACGTATTTCCTCGCGAAATCGATCCGGCCCGTTTATGGGAAGCGAATTTGCCTTTGAAGATCTGAGTTCTCAGGAACTCGATAAATATGATTATCGATATCTGCGGGACGAACCCTGTGGCGTCTATCAATGCTATGTGATCGAACGCATCCCCCTCTACGACAACTCTGGTTACACACGCCAGATTGTCTGGCTGGATGAGGCTGAATTCCGATCCATAAAGATCGAATACTACGACCGCAAGGATGAACTGCTGAAGACCCTGGATTTTTCTGACTACCAGGAATACCCGGGAGGTTACTGGCGCGCAGACAAGATGGAAATGACCAATCATCAAACGGGTAAGAGCACGACCCTACTTTGGTTCAACTATGATTTTGAAACTCCCCTTGATAGCGGAGACTTCAACAAGAATGCCTTAAAGCGCCTATTGTGATTGCGCTTCACAGAAGGCGCTGGTGCGGGCGGCTTATCGCCGGGATTCTGGGTGCCCTGACGGTTAGTTCTGCCTCATGGGGGGAGGTCGACCGGCAATTTCAACTTTCACTTTCGGGGCAGTTTTTCCCCAACATCAAGTCCGGCTCAGCCGATGTTCGCCAGCAGTTTCTTACGGGTCTTGAAGCTGAGTTCACCAGCGATTTTGATTCCGACCATCTGATCGGCACGTTTCTCCCCTATGGCCGGATTGCCTCCAGTGGAGGCGAGATGAATCATGCTGATATCCGGGAATTGAACCTGTTGTACACCGCGAACGACTGGGAGGGGGTTGCCGGCATCAGCCGGGTATTCTGGGGTGTAACCGAATCCGGACACCTGGTGGACATCATCAACCAGACCGATCAACTGGAGGGCTTTGATGGAGAAGATAAGCTCGGGCAACCGATGGTCAGAGCGAGTCGCCTGTTTGATCAGGACGTGCTGGACTTATATGTACTCCCTGGCTTTCGAGAGCGCGCATTTCTGCCGTCAGACCAACCCCTGGCCCTGCCCTTTCCCATAGAGGAAGACAAAGGACTCTATGGGGCCCGCAATGGGCAACAGCACGTGGATCTTGCGGCGCGATTTTCCGGCTATCGAGGCCTGGTCGACTATGGTCTTTCGTGGTTTAGTGGTACTTCCCGTGACCCGGAGTTCATTGCCCAGTCAAACGGGACATTCTGGCCTCGATATCCCCTGATCAATCAGTGGGGTCTGGATGTTCAACTGACCCTGGACAGTTGGCTTTGGAAGCTTGAGGCAATTCACAGAGCCTTCGAGACCGAAGCACTTACCAGCGACTTCAACGCAAGTATCGGCGGAGCCGAGTACACAATCTACGAACTTGCGGATTCGCTCTTTGATCTTGGTCTGCTCGCAGAATGGCATTTTGACAGTCGTGATGACCGCACCACGGTACCGCTACAGAATGACCTCTTTATCGGGATGCGTGCCTCATTCAATGACACCCAAAGTTCGGAGTTTCTGGCAGGTGTCTTCTCCGACCTTGACGACAGCAGCAGCAGTTTCCGATTGGAGGCCAGTCGGAGAGTGCTGGACGATGCCCGGATCACACTGGAAGCGCAGACTTTCCTTGATGTCGATCCGGATAACGCCATCTATTATCTTCAAGACAGCGATTTCATCGTTCTATCCCTTCAGCTGTTTTTCTAGTGTTGCTCTAAAACATCGGCCGACCCGGTGAACCGCAGCAGTCCTGCCAGAATTGGTAGGACTGGACAGAATACTGAAATAACTGTATATATGAACAGTATTTTGAATCCTGCCCAATCGGAATCCGACACCCCATGAACAGACCTCTCACTGCACGGCAACTGCAGGTGCTGGAATGTATCCAGGCCTTTGTCGACACTACCGGTATGCCTCCAACCCGCGCGGAGATTGCCAAGCAGCTGGGGTTTCGCTCAGCCAATGCGGCGGAGGAGCACCTGCGCGCCCTGGCCCGCAAGGGTGTTATCGAACTTCAGTCTGGCGCATCCCGGGGCATACGGTTGCTGACCCCATCCGGAGTGCCCGTTGTAGGTGAGGTGGCTGCCGGCAATCCCATCCTGGCAACCGAACACATTGAGGATCATTATCCTCTGCCGCCAAGGCTGTTTCGCCCGCAAGCTCACTATTTGTTGCGTGTGCGCGGGATGAGCATGCGTGATGCCGGCATCCTTAATCGTGACCTGCTGGCTGTGCACCGCACACGAGAAGCTGCCAACGGACAGATCGTGGTTGCCCGACTGGATGACGAAGTCACTGTCAAGGAGTTCCGACGTCGGGGAAATATCGTTACCCTGATCCCCAAAAACCCCGATTTCGATCCTGTGCGGATCGATCTGCGCCAACAGCCGCTGGCTATCGAAGGCATTGGCGTCGGGGTGATACGGAATGACTCTCTGCCGTGAGCCTCGAATCCTGCCTACAGCGGCGGGATATCTGGCGCGGCAAGAAAGCAGCCCCATCCGGAGATGCTGTCGCAACCGGTTTCGCCGCTCTTGATCAACATCTGCCGAACGGTGGATGGCCCCAGAATGCCCTCACCGAAATACTGGTAGAAGATATCTCCTACAGTCCGCTATGGCTGCTCATACCGGCTCTTGGCAGAATCATATCCTCACGCCCCTGGCAGATCTGGATCGCGCCACCAGCCATACCCTACCCGCCCGGCCTGAGTCAGCACGGGCTGGATTTGTCCAGAATCCTGCTGCTCAATGCATCAGATCCGGCAGATATCCTGTGGTCAGCAGAGCAGGCATTGCGCTCACGCGCATGCAGTGCAGTGTTGTGCTGGCCTGGCAGATTACGTCAGTCCGCCACACGAAGACTGCAATTGGCTGCCGAGCAGGGAGGCGGGCTGGGCATCTGCTTTCAAAATGAGAGTGCGCTCAATACTCACAGCATGGCTGCGCTCAAACTGCATTGCCGCAATACTGATGATGGTCTATGTATCGACCTGATCAAATGCCGTGGTGGCCCACTGCACCAGAATCTGATGGTGACGCATCCCTTATCTCAATCCAGACCGATACCCAGACAGCATCAGGATGCGCCAAGAAAGACTTAGCACTGTGGCTCAGTTGCATCAGCGTGCAAAGCACTTGGCTGCTCTGCCAGTTTCGGTGCACGGCAACCCTGATGTCATTCGCTCGCCGTCAGATACCCTGTCCAAGGCACGGCACCGTATTGCCCAGGAACCCCTCTGGGTTGCGGTGTCTTTCCCTTTTCTACCGCTGGAAGCGCTTGGCAAAACCACGCAGCAGCAGCCGATGGCTGTTTATGCCCAACGGGGTCAGACACACACAGTCATTACCCCCAATCAGCTGGCTCAAAAAAGCGGTATACGATCCGGAATGACACTTACCGCAGCACAGGTGCTAAGCCCTGCGCTGCAGGCAGTACCTCAAGATGTATCGGCCGAAAGCGATTGGCTTGCAGGACTCGCTCTGTTGGCAAGCCGCTGGACACCAACGGTTAGTATTGCCGAGGATAATCTGCTGCTGGAGATCAGTGGAAGCACAAGACTGTTTGGTGGCGCCAACCAGCTTCTTGGGAAGATTCGCTCTGGGTTGGCTTTTGAAACGCAATCGCCCTGCATCAGCGCTATGCCCACAGCTGCAAGCGCGTTGTTATGTGTTCGCAACGGAAAATCTCTATGTATCACAGCAAAAGAAGGGATACATGCTGCCATACGTGAGCTGCCAGCAAAAGCAGTAGTGGCTGGCGCCAAAAGACAGCGGACATTAAAGCAGTACGGTATCAGTACTGTGGGCGACCTGCTGCGCCTTCCCAGAGACGGACTGGCCCGGCGCCTGGGCCCAGATCTTGTTAATCAACTGGACAGACTGCTGGGGAAACAGGCCGATCCTCAAGCGGCAATTGCACCACCGCCGGTGTTTCAACAGGATTCCGCATTTGATCCCGGTATTGCCAATACCGAGCAACTCATACCTTTTATGGAGATCCTGCTGGGAAAGCTGCAAACCCATCTTACCCGGCATCACGTTCTAGCCGAACAACTCGAGTGGCATCTTCTCAATGACTCCAATGGTTCAGTCCGCATCCCGGTATACCTGACGCATCCCCGCGGGAATGCTCTCGATCTTATGAAGCTCTGTCGACTTGCGTTTGAGGGATTCCAGGCACAAGATCTCATTACACATGTTTCACTCAGGGTCCGCCGTTTTGCGCCGCTGCCCTCTTCAAGTAAGGATCTTTTTTCGATACTGCCCAGAACAGCAACCCGTGAGACCTCTCTGATTGAACGACTGCAAAATCGACTCGGAAGACAGGCGGTACAGGGTCTTGGCATGCAGCCAGATCACCGACCGGAAAAAGCCTGGAACCGATGCGCGGTCGGTAAAGCGGTCGCTTTACCGCATGGCGCACAACGGCCGCTGTGGTTATTTGACACGCCTCGCTCCATACAGGTGTCCAATAGGCAATTGCTTCTGGGGAGCCAGTCACTTCTTCTGCAACGCCAGCGCGAGCGCATCTGCAGCGGATGGTGGGACAGTCAATCCGTTCGCCGCGATTACTATCATGCAAAATCCGGCGCCTTGAGGGCATGGGTTTTCCGTGATCTAGACAGCGGGATCTGGCAACTGCATGGTATCTTCTGATCTTCGCCCTTGCGCACCAGTCGAGACAGATCTCAGATGAATTCGCCCTCTACGCGAGATATCCAGCGTCGGGTTTTTCTGTCCGAGACCGATTTTGCCGACAGCCGTCTTTCGCCGCTGCAGCAGGATGCCTCCTTCCGACGCTATTTTCGAATTGACGATGGTGAGCACGGTTGCTTGCTTATGGATGCCCCGCCTGAAACAGAAAATCTCACGGCGTGGCTTGAGGTTGGAAACCACCTTAACCATCTCGGATTGCGCGCTCCTGCTGTTCTGCGGTCCGACACGGATACGGGTTTTGCCCTGATTGAGGATTTTGGCAGCAGTACGTTCACTCAACTCCTGAATGCAGGCGAGCCTCACGAGGCGCTGTATACACAGGCCATTGACCTACTGATTCATCTTCACCAGCAACCCGATGCCTTGCTCGAGGGCCTCAAGCCATATGACTTTCAGACCCTCATGACCGAAGCATTGCTGCTGCCGGATTGGTTTTTACCGCTACTGTCTGGTCAGCCGACGCCCCCTCAGAAACGAGAGAGTTATCAGAGGATCTGGGAAACCGTGTTTGATTCTTTGCCCACGCCGGCAATCACTTTAGTGCTGCGGGACTTTCATGTGGACAACCTGATGGCGATCCCCGCAGACGAACCCTTGAGGCAAATCGGGTTGTTGGATTTTCAGGACGCCCTGGTCGGACCAATGGCCTATGACCTGATGTCTTTGCTCGAGGATGCCCGGCGGGATCTGCCTTCGCTCCTTGTGAATTCCATGCGGGAGCGATATCTGCAGGCAATGCCCCTTTTGGATCTCGAGAACTTCCAGCTATGGTATCGGATCCTCGCGGCACAGCGGCACTGCAAGGTCGCCGGTATCTTTAGTCGGCTCGCCATCCGCGACGACAAACCCCAGTACCTCGATCATATTCCCCGGGTGCTTGGACTGCTGCAGTCCCATCTGGAAGACCCCCTGCTTCGCCCGCTTGGTGACTGGCTACGTGGCTGCGGCATCAATGAAAATCATTTGCCGATTTCAAGCGATTACCATAGCGTCCGCACCGTGCTGGGGCTCACTGACCCCTCAGCCGGTTGACCACCCATTTTCCAAAGAGGAATCACAATGGAAACCATTAATTGGAATGACTTTGAAAAGGTAGAACTCCGTGTCGGCACGATCGTGTCGGCGGAGGTGTTTAAGGAGGCCCGGCGCCCCGCCTATATTCTCCACGTGGATTTCGGCCCCGATATCGGAGTACGAAAATCCAGCGCCCAAATCACTGATCTATATGAGCCAGAAGCACTTGCCGGCGTGCAGGTGATTGGCGTTGTGAATTTTCCTCCCAAGCAGATTGGGCCAGTGCGATCACAATGTCTCGTCACTGGGTTTCCACAGGAAGATGGCTCGGTCGTTCTCGCAAAGCCAGAACGACCTGTGGCGAATGGCCTAAAACTGGCCTAGGCTCACGCCAGCCATTGATCCAGAGCGTCTGAAGGCAGATCCTTGGCATGGATCGCGTCAGCGTGTGCACGGCCATGCGGCAACACCTGACGGGCATAATAGGTACAACTCAGGAGTTTCGCCTCACAGAAATCGCTGTCGGCTGTTTGGCTTTCCAACTGTTGCTGAGCAGCAGCAGCAGCTCGCGCCATCTGCCATCCTCCCGCCGCGATACCGAACAGCATCAGGTAGTCAAAAGACTTATGAAACGGACTTCTGGGATCTCGAATGGCGCTTTCCAGGATCTCGGCGGTAGCACCGGCGAGTGTTTCCACCAGACTCAGCGCTGCCGCACCTACCTCCTGAACTGTATTGGCTGAACTCGATGCTGCGTCTGCTGCGTCGTGGCGCATCAAGTCGATCATCTCGTTCGCCATCTCGCCCCCATCCCGCAGCAACTTGCGACCCACAAGGTCTGCGGCCTGAATGCCCGTCGTGCCTTCGTAAATCGTCGTGATCCGGGCGTCACGGTAGTGCTGGGCGGCACCCGTCTCCTCGATGAACCCCATACCCCCATGCACCTGCACTCCCAATGCCGTGATCTCGTTTCCGACTTCTGAACTCCAGCCTTTGACAATCGGAGTGAGGACGTCGACACGCCGCTGACCGAGTGCGCGTTCGTTGGCATCCGGATGATGGCTGGCCCGATCCGCTGACGCAGCAGCGAAAAGCGATAACGCACGCATCGCCTCGATCCGGCTTCGCATACTCAGGAGCATTCTTTGGACATCAGGGTGGCGCGCGATTGGGGCGCGTGACGCACTGGTGTCTCCCACGGCGCGTCCCTGAACACGATCACGGGCAAAAGCCAGCGCACGTTGATAGGCGCGCTCTGCAATGGCGTAACTTTCGATGCCCACTGCGTGACGAGCGCGATTCATCATGATGAACATATATTCAAGACCCCGATTTTCCTCGCCCACAAGGAATCCCACTGCCCCGCCGTTGTCTCCATAGGACAGGACGGCGGTTGGGCTGCCATGAATTCCGAGTTTGTGCTCAAGGGACACACAACGCACATCGTTGCGCTCGCCCGGTTCTCCGTCGGCGTTCAGGATGAACTTCGGCACAATAAATAGAGAAATTCCTTTGACGCCCTCTGGTGCATCTGGGGTGCGGGCCAGCACCAGGTGAATAATGTTCTCAGAGAGGTCGTGCTCTCCATAGGTGATGTAGATCTTCTGACCGCTCAGTAGATAGTGGCCTCCCTCACACGGCACCGCGCGGGTTCTCACAGCCGCGAGATCCGACCCTGCCTGGGGCTCGGTGAGATTCATGGTCCCGGTCCATTTTCCAGTCACCATCGACGGAAGATACTGGGCTTTTTGTTCATCACTGCCTTTCAGGAAGATTGCCTCCGCCGCGGTCTGGGAAAGCATCGGGCAAAGTCCAAAGGCCATATTGGCTCCATCCCACATCTCCTGAACCGCACATGCGAGAGTCTGGGGCAGGCCTTGTCCGCCGTACTCTGGATCAAGCACCAAACCCGTCCAGCCTGCCTCACTGAACTGGGCATACGCCTGCCGCCAATCTTCCGATGTCGTAACCACCCCCTCATCAACCGTCGGCCCGCTTTGATCACCTGAACGGTTGATTGGCGCCAACACTTCAGACGCAAACTTTCCCGCCTCCTCAAGCACGGCGTGGGTCAGATCTTCGCTCGCATCCTCAAATCCGGGCCATGAGGCGACCTCTTGCAGGCCGGCAAGATCCAGAGCAAACCTTAAATCGTCCAGGGGCGCAGTGTAATTTGGCATCTCGCTATTCTCTTTATTAAACGTTGGTGCAGGCTTATTGAACCCGATCCCATGTGATGAAATTATAAAATCCCCGGAATAATGGCGCCAATCGACACAGACGGTCTTCGCCAGAAGATTTGAAGCGGGGACGACGCCCATCCTGACACCCGGCCAGTAATAATTGAGCTGACCCAGTTAATATTGGCCGCCATGCAGATGCCGAGGTATCAGACGAAAACACAGACTAATCGGGAGTGGCCGGTCATTGTGATTCCGGCATTGTTCGGCCTCGCGCTCTTTTGCGTGCCGTTGCCACAGGATCACATTCTCAGTATTCATGAGTCGGTCCTCCCCCAAACGGCGAAAATGATGTTCTACAACGGCGACTGGTTGATCCCCCGTCGAGACAGCATGACGCCATGGCTGGAGAATCCTCCCCTGCCTCAATGGATTACGGTCTCACTTTGCAGCCTCGTGGGCTCCTGCTCTAGCGCCTGGATCGCCCGCCTAGCAACTGCGATCGCAGGTGGCTTGGTAATTCTGTTGGTTACTTTGATGGGCGCCCGACTCTTTGGTCGGACGGTTGGCATCCTCGGCGGCTTGATAATGGCAACCAGCTTTGAGGTTGTCCGCTACGCTACCCTTGCCGAGGACGAGATTTTCCTTGCCCTCACCTCAACGGCGGCAATGACCTGTTTCGTCTTTGCCCAGTTTAGGCCATCCAAAAATCCTGTCAGTCCTGTCACTCAGATACCGGCCGATAGCGTCCGATTTTGGGGGGTGCGCCCCTGGGCGGTCGTCGGACTGTTTGCCGCGGCAGGTCTCACTAACCTCACCAAAGGCATTGGCTTTGGGCCATTGATGGTCTTTATCCCCGTAAGCGCCTTCATCCTGTTCACCGGCAGGCTGTCTGTGATTCGGCGTTATCTGTGGGCGTGGGGTGTCATCCTTTTTTTGCTCCTCGGACTCTGGTGGCCGCTCGCCATCACGCTTGAGGTTCCCGGCGCCATCGAGCTGTGGCTCTATGATCTCGTTGGGCGCACCTCTGGTGACTACGCGCTGATGAGCAAACCGTTCTGGTACTACGCTGTTGCGTTACTGCAGGTGAATGCTCCCTGGATCCTGCTGGCTCCTGTGGCCTTCGCCGCGACCTGGCGCGCGGCCCTATCCGATCGTGAGTCTCCGGAACGTTTTTTGTGGCTTTGGGCATTCTCCATTCCGGTGGTCCTGAGTTTTTTTTCTGGTAAACATCATCATTATCTGCTGCACAGCGTCGCACCCTGGGCCATGCTTTCTGCCCTGAGTCTCAAGCAGATCGCCTCTCGCCTCCCGGCGGTTTGCCGATCTCCGCGAGCTGCAACGTCCATACTCTTTGGTGCGCTCGCAGTGATTTACGGTGGGCTATTGGTGAGTCACAAAACGGTCCACCACGACGATGGAAAGTTCATTCAGACCGTTGCCGATACCTACCCCTCCGGACCCTTTCTTGTCGATCACAGCATCACTGATGATCTCAAGGGACTGCAGATATTGTTCTATCTTCCCCAGAAGCACACGAGAGGACTCCATAACCTCAGTTTCCTGAAGGCGAATGACATTACGCAGGATCGGGTATACGTCATTACCGAGCAGGGTCGGCGGGATGACTTGGCAGATTTCGGAGACGTCAAGCAGCTATTGCAGAGCAGAAAAACAGGCCGCCAAACCGATCCACAGGCTTTACTTACCCTGTTTGAATTAGTCTTCCATGATGATCTCGAGCGGATCGGCATTGAGGGCCTCGTAATCACGCCCATGCAGGCGATGTTTCGCGCCCCAGGACCCGATCTTTGACCGAAAGCGGATCCGCGCTCACTTCGACAGCCCTCGCCTCTAAACCGTGCTAATGTGTAAGTGTGACCGTTACCACCAACGGAGGAGAACATGAAACTTACCGGCGGCTGTTATTGCAAGGATGTGCGTTATCAGATCGAGGGCGAAGCGCAGGCCGCTTTGCACTGCCACTGCCGGGAATGCCAGTACATCAGCGGCGGCAATCCCAACGCCTTGATAATCTTCCCGCTTGACGCATTCGAGTTAACGCAAGGCGAAATGAAATCTTTTCGCCGGTCAGATCTGGATAGCCCGGTTACCCGTTATTTCTGCGAGACCTGTGGCACCAGCCTCGCCACCCAGACCCCAAAACGACCCGGATCGATCGTGATCAAGGTCGGCACTCTGGACGATCCATCAGTATTTACCCCTGGGGCCGCGATATTCACCTGCGACAAGCAGGCTTTTCATCACATTCCTGACGGCATCCCCGCTTTTGACAAACGGCCGGGCTAACTCTTTGAGTGATGGTCTCGGACCCTAGGTGCTACGCCTTTTGACCAACGCATCGGCAACCACACATAAGATCTCAAACATCATGGTGGCACCTGTCAGGGCCGTGTTGCCGCTCGGGTCAAAGGGCGGTGCGACCTCAACGACGTCGCCCCCCACGAGATTCAGGTCCCGGCACCCACGGATCATCAACTGCGCCTCAACCGTGCTAAACCCGCCCACCTCAGGCGTTCCTGTCCCGGCAGCGTAAACCGGATCCAATCCATCAACATCAAAGGTCAGGTAGCACGGTTCCCGCCCGGCGACCCGATGAATCTCTTCGATTACGGACTTGACGCCCAACTCATAGAACTCATCCATGTAGATGACCCGCATTCCGGTGTCATGACTGAATTTCCATTGGTCAAGATCATTGAGAGAGCCGCGGATGCCAATCTGGATAGTTCGTTTGGGATCAATCAACTCTTCCTCTACGGCCCGACGAAATGGAGCGCCATGATGGAACTTGGATCCGAGGTAGTCGTCACCCGTGTCACAATGGGCGTCAAAGTGCACTAGCCCCACAGGGCCATCCTTTGCGATGGCCCTCAGGATCGGCAAGGTAACCGAGTGATCGCCGCCGGCAGAAACGGGCACGACACCCCCCGCGTGAAGCCCTGAAAAAAACGTCTGAATTTCATTAAGACTCTTTTCCAGATGAAATGGCGACTGGACCCACGCATCGCCCACATCAGCAACCGTACAGATGTCATGCGGACTGATGCCGCTCGACTGGTTTCGCCGACGCATCAGGCTCGATTGGTTTCTAATCTCTCGGGGACCATGGCGCGCGCCCGTACGATTAGTGACGCCGCCGTCAAAAGGGACGCCGACTAAACCAATATCAAGACCCGCATAGTCTTCCCGAAAAGGGGCGCGCATAAATGTCGGCAGCCCGGTATAACGTGGCCGCTGGATCGGATCCTCGTAGGCGTCGTATTGATACATATCATCCTCATTAATCTTTGTGATCAACAACCCAAAACCCAAGGATGCCGTCTTCATGGCTGGCTTGGCAAGTCCGGCCGCCGACTCGGTCGTTGACGCCAAGCATTGAAGGCGTTACACGATAAACCACGGAATCCCCGACTTGGGGCCATCCGCCTTACCCAAAGATGGGAAGTTTCACCTATATTCCACCCTGCGGTTAATTTACTATTACTGGAATACACCAAGGAAACACCAATGGGAAAACGGCTCAGCAAAATCTATACCCGGACGGGCGATGAGGGCACCACAGGGCTGGGAGACGGCACGCGCGTCCCAAAAACCTCGCCGCGAGTAGAAGCTATGGGTCAGGTTGACGAACTCAACAGCCTCATCGGATTGATGATGACCGAAGCGTTGCCGGCGGAAATCCACAAATTTCTTACCGTTGTACAGCATACCCTGTTTGACCTTGGAGGCGAACTGAGCCTGCCCGGCCACACGCTGGTTTCGGTTGATCGGGTCGACGCAGTGGAGAATATGCTGGACGAACTGAATGGAGCGCTGGCGCCCCTCGAGGAGTTCATTCTGCCCGGTGGGACCCGGGCTGCAGCCTTATGCCACGTTGCACGAAGCACGTGCAGGAGAGTTGAGCGCGCGCTGTTCGCCGTGGACGACGGCCATGCGGTCTCTGATGCCTCCCGCCAGTACGTTAACCGGCTTTCCGACCTTCTCTTTGTGATGGCCAGAAGCCTCAACCAGTCTGCCGGAGAACCGGACATTCTATGGCAGCACGACAAGCCCTCTTGATCACAACTTGTGAAACCCGCTAAACCCACGGGCATGACTGACTACGAGATCATTCGCTTGGCCCACGAGATCGGCAAACGCGGGCTCACGGGGATGTCGTTCATCTGTATACCGCCAGGCTCAATGGTGACGTACAGGCTGATCGTCTACATCATCGCATTTTTGATCGCAGGGGTCGCCCTAAGCCGCGGGAATTAATCTCCGGTAGCGGTCCCAGTCAAAATGCGGTCCCGGATCGGTTTTGCGTCCCGGGGCAATCTCTGAATGGCCCACGATGCGATCCGAGGTGATCGCCGGCCACGCCTTCTGCAGACTCCGCGTCAGGTTCGCGAGCACGTCATACTGCGAGTCTGTAAATCGCGTGTCATCCGATCCGACAAGTTCAACCCCGACTGAGAAGTCATTGACCCGGTCTCGCCCATCAAACCAGGATTCGCCAGCGTGCCAGGCTCGCCGGGTCACCGGCACAAACTGAGTCACGTCGCCGTTGCGCCCAATAACGAAGTGAGCAGACACCTTCAGCGTGGCGACCTCCTTGAAGTACGGATGAGCGTCGGCATCAAGGCAGCCAAGAAAAAGGTCGCTGATGGGTCCCGTATCAAAGTAACCCGGCGGAAGACTGATAGCATGGATCACCAGGGTATCGATGGAAACCCCTTGGGGGCGATCGTCGCAATGTGGAGAACAGAGGCAGGGGTTACCCCCTAATAGCCCGGTTTCCCGATCTAACTCGAAAAACGAGGTATCCATAGCAAAGGCTGACAGCCTGTTCCCGGTTTTAATGTGGCCCTAGCGGAGGGCTCCCAGAGAACTCGTCCCGTTATCCGGGCGCTTCGAGAAAATCCTACTCGTCGTCCGAATCGTCTGCTATCTCGGGCCGGTCCAGTAACTGCACATACGCCATTGGCGCATTGTCGCCGGATCGAAGTCCACACTTAAGAATACGAGTATACCCCCCTGCTCGATCCTGAAAACGCGGCCCGAGAGTATCAAAAAGCTTGGACACCGCCTCCCGGTCACGCAGGCGCGCATAGGCAAGACGACGGTTGGCGACGGAAGGTGTTTTAGCCAGCGTAATCAGCGGCTCGGCCACACGGCGCAATTCTTTGGCCTTTGGCAAAGTTGTCTGGATCTGTTCGTGCGTAAAGAGTGACACGGCCATGTTCGCAAACATAGCCTTACGGTGACTTGAATTACGCCCAAGTGCACGACCGATTTTGTGATGACGCATATCTGATATTCCCTTCTATCTTACGATCTAGTCCTTCTAAACTTTCTGAACTTTCTTACCTTGCCCGCTCTGGTCTTTTACTTTTTCTTTTACTTTTAACTTTACTTTTCAGGCCGGTGTCGAAGATCAGCACAGCCTGTCTTCCGACCTGGAACCCGCAGATCAGTGCAGATTGTCCCGTTTCTCACGCTGAAGTGATGCCGGGGGCCAGTTCTCCAGTTTGACACCCAAAGACAGTCCGCGGGTGGCCAACACATCCTTGATCTCGGTCAGCGACTTTTTTCCGAGATTCGGCGTCTTTAACAGCTCCACCTCGGTTCTTTGAATCAGATCGCCGATGTAGTAGATGTTTTCCGCCTTCAAGCAGTTCGCCGAACGCACCGTCAGTTCCAAATCATCGACCGATCTCATCAAGACCGGATCAATTCGCTCTTCGAGGATCTCTGCGTCGGCAATTTCGGATTCTTTAAGCTGAACGAAGACAGAAATCTGCTCGTGGAGAATCTTGGCGGCCCGTCGGACAGCCTCTTCGGCATCGATGGTACCGTTGGTTTCAATCTCCATCACCAACTTGTCGAGATCAGTCCGTTGCTCAACACGAGCATTTTCTACCGTGTAGGACACGCTCCGAATCGGGCTGTATGAAGCATCAAGGCGAAGCACACCGACACCCCGGGTCTCGCCTTCTTCAGCCGCCAGGTCGACAACCTGGTAGCCACGCCCCGTGCTCACGGTAATCTCCATATTCAGATCACCGTCGGGAGAAAGATTGGCCAAAAGATGCTCAGGATTCACGACCTCGACATCGTGATCCAGCTGAATGTCGCCTGCTGTCACCGCGCCCGGTCCTTTCTTCGACACACGAAGGACGGCCTCTTCTCTGTTGTGCATCCGAACCGCCAGGTTCTTTAGGTTTAAAAGGATTGCGATCACGTCTTCCTGAGCGCCGGGCACCGCTGAATATTCGTGATCGACGCCTTCGATTCGAACCTCAGTGACGGCGGCTCCAGACATGGATGACAAAAGAATTCGGCGCAAGGCATTGCCCAATGTATAACCGAACCCCCTTTCAAGGGGTTCCAGGGTCACGCGGGCTCTGGTCTCGTTAACGTTGTCAACATTGATCACGTTCGGCTTCAGAAATTCTTCTCGGGCTTGCGACATTGTACTTACCTCTGGAATTGGTCGTGTTTTATCTTTGCGTTCGTTTTGTGCGGCACCGGAGCAGACTGCGCTGAGAACCGGCAGCATAAAGGTCCGGAGAACGGATTTGGGTTCTGTCTGATTGCTTGTCGATTACCTGGCGGTTACTTGGAGTAAAGCGCGACCACCAGGGATTCATCGATCTCCTGGGAAAGCTCCCCGCGGTCCGGGACAGACTTAAATACGCCTTTAAAGGCTTTACTGTCCACATCAACCCAGGGTACAAAACCCAACTGCTCGGCAATCTCCAACGCCGATTTAATACGCAGCTGTCCGCGCGAACGCTCACGAACAGTGATCTCATCGCCGGGTTTCACCTGGTATGACGGGATGTTGACCTTGGCGCCGTTGACGAGAACGGCATTGTGCCCCACCAACTGACGGGCTTCCGCCCGCGTAATCCCGAATCCCATCCGGTAGACCACGCTATCCAGGCGCGACTCCAGAAGCTGGAGCAAGGTCTCGCCGGTGGAGCCTTTGGCTCGTGCTGCAGCAAGGTAGTAACTATGAAACTGTTTTTCCATCAGGCCGTACATATGACGGAGTTTTTGTTTCTCCCGAAGTTGGGTGCCGTAAACGGTCACTCTGGGCCGTCTCGCACCCGCTTTGAAGCCTGGGGCCCGATCGAACTTACATTTGGAATCGAGCGGTCGGACGGGGCTCTTCAGAAACAGGTCAGTCCCGGCGCGCCGGGCCAGCTTGCATGTGGGTCCTCGGTATCTAGCCATAATTATCTAAATTTCCTGATTTTTCGTGCCTGACGTTAGCGGTCAGAATGCTCGAGTCTGCTTTGGGTTTATCTGTACAGGTTAAGTTAAGCCAGCGACGGGGCGTCAAACGCGCCGCCGTTTTGGGGGACGACAACCGTTATGCGGCACGGGGGTCACGTCGGTGATCGAATTGATCTCGAAACCAAGATTGTTTAGCGCCCGTACGGATGAATCGCGGCCAGGCCCAGGGCCTTTAACTTTGACATCAAGTTGCTTCATGCCAAATTCCTGCGCGGTCCGCCCGGCGGTCTCGGCCGCCACCTGGGCGGCGAAGGGTGTGCTTTTACGGCTGCCCCTGAATCCAGCACCCCCAGAGGTCGCCCAGGCCACAGCATTACCATGACGATCGGTAATGGTAATGATGGTGTTATTGAAGGTAGCGTGAATATGCGCAACGCCTTCAAGAATGTTCTTTCGGACCTTTGCTTTGGTTCGTTTTTTGCTCTGTACTTTGGCCATTTCTTAAGTTCCTGCCCTTATTTGCGGATGGGCCGTTTGGGGCCTTTGCGCGTACGCGCATTGGTGGAGGTGCGTTGACCCCTTACGGGCAATCCGCGTCTATGCCGCATACCGCGGTAACAACCCATATCCATGAGGCGCTTAATGTTCATTGAGACTTCCCTGCGGAGGTCTCCCTCAACGGGAATGGCCGCTACTTGTGAGCGGAGGCGGTCTGCGTCGTCTTCGGAGAGATCGTGGACCTTTGTGTTCCGACCGATTCCTGCCTGGTCGCAAATACGTTGCGCTGTGACCCGGCCGATCCCATAAACCGACGTCAAGGCGATCTCGACGTGCTTATGAGCGGGTAGGTTGATGCCTGCTATTCGTGCCAATGTTCTTGCCTCTTACTCGTTACTCTGTCTCGGTTTATCACTTTCCAGTTTCTGGGTGGCGCCAGTCACGGATTCGACTGTTATTTCCTGAATGGTCGATTGCCAGATTCAGCCTTGGCGTTGTTTGTGCCGAGGATCAACACAGATTACCCTGACACTTCCGTTACGCCGGATGATCTTGCAGTTCCGGCAGATTTTTTTTACAGATGCTCGTACTTTCACTTTGCTTCTCCTGCTGGTCTCACCGATTGGTCTACCGGGGCATCCCCATACCGCCACCAACCAGAGACGACTTTTTCATAAGGCTTTCATACTGTCGTGACATCAGATAGGACTGGACTTGCGACATCATATCCATCATGACAACGACGATGATCAACAGTGATGTCCCGCCGAAATAAAACGGCACGTTCCACTTCACGATCAAAAACTCCGGAATGAGGCATACCACGGTGAGGTAGGCCGCACCCGCGAACGTTAACCTGGACACCACTTTGTCAATGTATCCTGCAGTTTGGGCCCCGGGCCGAATTCCTGGGACGAAGGCGCCGGACTTTTTGAGATTGTCGGCAATCTCACGGGGATTAAACACAAGCGCGGTGTAAAAAAAACAGAAAAAGATGATCATGCCCGCGTATACCAAGGTATAGATGGGCTGTCCGGGGGAAAGGGTCGTCGCAATATCCTTTAGCCAGCTCATTCCGTCAGACTGGCCGAACCAACTGCCCAGGCTGGCCGGGAATAGGATGATGCTGGAGGCAAAAATCGGTGGAATAACACCCGCCATGTTGAGTTTCAGTGGCAGGTGGGTGGACTGTCCCGCTAACATTCTTCTGCCCTGCTGACGCTTGGCGTAGTTCACGGTCAACCGCCTCTGACCTCTTTCCACAAAAACCACAAACGCGGTGACGGCGACCGCTCCGACGAACAGGGCGAGCACACCAATCGGGGTGAATGCTCCGGTGCGGGCCAACTCAAGCGTCCCGGCCACAGCAGACGGCAAGCCTGCAACAATGCTGGCAAAGATCAGTAGAGAGATCCCGTTTCCGATGCCGCGTTCTGAGATCTGTTCGCCCAGCCAGACCAGAAACATAGTTCCTGTGACCAGAGTGGCGACGGTCGTGATCTTGAATCCCAGTCCAGGCACTAACACGACCGGTCCACCGGCCGCCTGCTGGCCTTCGATGGCGATTGCAATTCCCAGTCCCTGAAAAAGAGCCAGACCCACTGTCCCATAGCGCGTGTACTGGGTAATCTTTCGGCGACCAGCCTCCCCCTCTTTCTTCAGCGCCTCCAACTGCGGAATCACTGACGTCATCATCTGAATGATGATGGAGGCTGAAATATAGGGCATCACGCCCAGGGCAAAAATTGACAAACGCTCCAGAGCTCCTCCGGAGAACATATTGAAAATGTCGACAATAGATCCACGGGTCTGCTCGAAGAGTGCGGCGACGGCGGTCGGATCGACACCCGGAATCGGAATGTGGGTACCGACTCTGAATACGACCATCGCGCCCAGCACAAACAGGATGCGCTGACGGAGTTCCGTCATCTTGCCGATTGATGCCAAAGGAGATGCCGCCATGATCGTTAGGCTTCGACTTTGCCCCCGGCCTGCTCGATTGCTGCCCGTGCGCCGGCAGTGACTCCGATTCCTCTGAGCACCACCGCCCGTTCGATACTCCCGGAAGCGATTACTTTGGCCCGGATGGCATCGTGACGAATGACGCCCGCTGCCTTTAGAGTGGCAAGATCGATGTCACCGGAATCCATCTTCTGAAGCTCGTGGAGACGGACTTCCGCTACGCGGGGACGTGTGAGCGAGCGGAAACCGCGCTTGGGCAGACGTCTCTGCAGGGGCATCTGTCCGCCCTCGAAACCGACTTTGTGATATCCACCGGATCGGGACTTCTGACCCTTTATACCCCTGCCTGCTGTTTTCCCGAGGCCCGAGCCGGGGCCGCGCCCAACCCTTTTGGCAGCCGGACGGGATCCACCGGCGGGTTTTAGTTCGTTCAACCGCATCTTAAATTACCTCTACCCTGACCAGGTGGGAAACCTTGTTAATCATCCCCTTGATAGCGGGGGTATCTTCCAGCTCGACAGTTTGGTTGATTCGTCTCAGACCAAGTCCATGGACGCAAGCGAGTTGCTTAGCACCCCGGCCAAACTTGCTCTTGATCAGCGTGATCTTGAGTCTCTGGTTACTCACTGGCTGCCTCCTGTCCGCGAATCTCATCGACAGACTTTCCCCGGCGTATGGCTACCTGCCGCGGATTACGAACGCTGGTCAAACCCGCAACGGTGGCCCGGGCAACATTCACCGGATTCGTCGTCCCAATGACCTTCGCAAGAACGTTACGTACACCCGCCGCTTCAAAAATCGCACGCATGGTACCCCCTGCGATGATTCCCGTACCCTCCGAGGCCGGGCGCATCACTACGCGGGCAGCTCCATGGCGGCCGATAGTGGCGTAATGCAGGGTTCCTTTTTTGAGGCTGATCTTGCGCATGTTCCGGCGTGCTTCGTCCATCGCTTTTTGAACAGCGACTGGGACCTCGCGGGCTTTTCCGCGACCAATACCGACCCGGCCCTTGCCGTCGCCCACAACCGTCAGCGCCGAAAATCCAAAGATTCTTCCGCCCTTCACAACCTTTGCAACGCGACGTACGTTAATCAGTTGCTCTATAAAGCCCTCGCCGTCGGCGCTAATCTGTTCCGCGTTCGTTGCCATAATTTGTTCTACTAGTCTGTGTTTCTGTTTCTAAAACTCAGCGCCCTTGCCGGCGCAGCTGATTGCGATTCTGTCTAAATCCTGAGCGATCTCCAGAGACGGTAGCCTTCCTCACTTAAAACTTCAGTCCACCCTCTCGAGCGGCGTCTGCCAGAGCCTTGACCCGACCGTGGTAGCGGAAACCGGATCGGTCGAAGGCAACCGTTTCGACACCTGCAGCGAGTGCTTTTTCGGCAATCCGCTTTCCGACGAGTGCCGCCGCCGCAATGTTGCCGCCGTGATTAATGCCGCCTCGAACCTCAGCCTCGAGGGTAGATGCGCTCGCCAGCACTCGGCTTCCCGAAGCGTCGATCACCTGGGCGTAAATATGCCGTGGCGTTCTAAATATGCTCATGCGGGTCGCACGGTCGCGGGTAATCCGCGAGCGTGTTTTCCTGCCGCGCCGGGTGCGTGAGGTTTTCTTGTCGCTCATGCTGCCTTATCCTAGAAGATGTTTAACGGGTGATTGGTCTGTAACGAAGAGCGTGCTACTTCTTCTTCGCTTGTTTGCGAACAACATATTCGCCCGAATAACGGATGCCTTTGCCTTTGTAAGGCTCGGGCGGCCTGAATGCCCGAATCTCGGCAGCGGCCTGACCGACCTGTTGCTTGTCTGAGCCCTTGAGAACGATTTCCGTCTGGCTAGGTGTCTCAACACTGACACCGTCGGGCATTTGATAAACGACCGGGTGTGAAAAGCCCAGGCTCAAGTTCAGTTTCTTTCCCTGGGCCTGTGCACGGTACCCCACTCCGACGATCTCAAGTTTCTTTTCAAAACCGGCAGTCACTCCGGTCACCATATTCGCAATGAGGGCACGGAAGGTCCCCGCCATTGCCCACGACTGGTCGTTCTGGGGGCGGATCTGAAGGGCTTCTTCCGCCTGCTCGACCCCGACGCTGGGATGGAGCGACAACGACAATTCCCCCTGCGGTCCTTTTATGCTGACTGAGGCATCCCCGAGAATAGCCTCTACGCCTTTAGGCAGGTTGATGGGATTTTTTGCAACTCGCGACATGATTAGTGCTCCAAATTCTCTCTCTACCTAGAAGACCCGGCAGACCACTTCTCCACCTACCCCGGACGTTCTCGCCTGGCGATCGGTCAGGAGACCTTTAGACGTAGACACCATAACGATGCCCAATCCGCCATTCACCTGGGGCATGTCGGCGACGTTGGCGTACACCCGGCGTCCCGGACGGCTGACTCGCTGGATCTCCTCTATCGCAGCAACACCATCGGCGTACCGAAGCGTAATCACGAGGTTCCGGTGAGCGCCATCTTCCTCGACCGCTGCGTCGGTGATGTAACCTTCCTCTTTGAGCACGCGCGCAATTGCCTGTTTCATGTTTGAGGCAGGCATAGTCACAGTACGCTTTCGCACGGCAAGCCCGTTACGAATACGGGTCAGCATATCTGCGATGGGGTCGGACATACTCATATTGATTCTTTCCTTAGTTCTTCAATTCAGCTCATCTAGAGACCAAAAACGCGCGGCATTCACTACTGGCCTTGTCTTTCGCTGACTCTAAATTTTTAGATCCGGGTTACCAGCTCGCCTTGACGACGCCCGGGGCTTCCCCGCGCATGACGACCTCTCGAAGCGCGTTTCGCGCAAGGCCAAAGCGCCGAAAGTACCCTCGCGGGCGGCCGGTAAGGGCACAGCGATTTCGCTGACGAGTTCGCGCGGAATCACGTGGCAACTTTTGCAGGTCCAGCATGGCCTGCCACCGCTCGTCATACGACAGGGATTCATCCACCACCCGCTGGCGCAATGACTCACGGACAGCGTGGTGTTGCTCATTCAGCTTACGGCGCTTTACCTCTCGGGCAATCATCGATTTCTTTGCCATATCTCGCTATATCCTGTCTTTCGCTTGTCTTTTCAGATTAGTCTTGGTTAACGCTTACGAAACGGTCGGCCTTAAGGACTTAACTGCATTCTACTTTCGCAAAGGGAAGTTAAAACCACGCAGCAACGCTTCCCCTTCTTCGTTGGTCTGGGCGGTGGTGGTAATCGTTACGTCGAGGCCTCGGATAGTGTCCACCTTGTCGTAGTCGATTTCTGGAAAAACAATTTGCTCTTTGAAACCGACACTGTAGTTTCCTCGACCGTCAAACGCACGGGCCGACAGTCCGCGGAAGTCTCTCACCCGAGGAAAAGCAACGGAGATCAAGCGATCGAGAAATTCATACATCCGGTCGCGACGTAGCGTGACCTTGCACCCAATCGGCCAGCCCTCTCGGATCTTGAACGCCGCGACCGATTTTCGAGCATTCGTGACGATGGGTTTTTGGCCAGCAATCTTAGTCAGGTCCTCAACAGCAGCCTCCATTGCCTTTTTGTCGGCTACGGCTTCGCCCACTCCCATGTTCAGAGTGATTTTTGTAAGCCGCGGTACCTGCATCGCGCTGGAGTACTTGAACTGCTCCATCAGCGATGGGACAACGTTTTCTTGGTAATGCGCTTGTAGTCGTGCCATGGTCATTCGCCTGTCAGCATCAGCCGACGTCGATCATTTCTCCGTCAGAACGGAACACCCGGACTTTTTTGCCGTCTTCAAGAAACTTGAAGCCGACTCTGTCCGCCTTCTTGCTGTTGGGGTTGTACATTCCCAGATTGGAGATCCGGATTGGGGATTCTTTCTCAATGATCCCGCCGGTTTCTCCTTTGTTCGGGTTGGGGCGGGTGTGCTTTTTCACCACGTTGACGCTGTCCACCAACGCTCGCTCGTCGTCGAGCACGCGCAGGATGGTTCCGCGTTTGCCTTTATCGCGGCCCGCGAGCACAACAACGTCGTCGCCTTTTCTAAACTTCTTCATTAGCTTGACCGAGTTTTTCCTAGTTTGACCTTTGACTCCCGAGTGTCAGAGCACTTCCGGAGCCAATGAAATAATTCGCATGAAACGTTCTGATCGAAGTTCCCGAGTGACGGGGCCAAAGATACGGGTACCGACCGGCTGATACTGCGCATTCAGTAGCACCGCAGCATTGTTATCGAATCGGATCAGAGAACCATCACCCCGACGAACCCCATGTTTGGTGCGCACCACCACCGCGTGATAAACGTCGCCTTTCTTAACGCGACTGTTCGGAATAGCCTCTTTCACGCTGATTTTGATGATGTCCCCCACGCCCGCGTAGCGGCGTTTAGAGCCACCCAGCACCTTGATACACTGCACTCGGCGGGCACCGCTGTTGTCCGCCACATTGAGGTTGCTTTGCATCTGGATCATTGCTTTCTACCGACTTGATACGTTAAATGGATTCGTTTTAGTGCGACACGGCTGAACAGACTTATCGAGCACACTCTCACCGGGCTGCGCTATCTGCCTGGGAAACTACCTTGACCAGCCGCCAGCTTTTCATCTTGGAGATCGGTCGACATTCTTCAATGATCACCACATCGCCCTTTTGACATTCGTTGTTAGCGTCGTGCGCGTGCAGGCGCGTCGATCTCCGGATGTATTTCTTGTAAAGGGGGTGCTGCAACTGGCGCTCCACAAGCACCGTGATGGTCTTGTCCATGCGGGCGCTCTCTACACTGCCCTGAACACTACGAGCGCGGCGGGCTGAAGCGCCGGGCGTCGACTCTGTTGTCGCTACTGTATCTGCGTCGCTCATGAAGCCGTCCTGTTGATATCGACCATCCGGGTCTTGATTCGTGCAATTTGCCGCCGCACCGCTTTGAAGCGGGACGGATTGGCCAATTGCCCCGTGCTGCGTTGCATCCGCAGGTTGAATTGCTCTTTTCGAAGCTCTAGCAACTCAGCCTTGAGTCCTGCAGAGTCGAGTTCTGAAACGTTCTTATCCGCCATGGTTCTATGCCGCCTGTCGTTTTACAAAAGACGTGGCGACCGGAAGTTTCGCTCCCGCGAGCCGAAAGGCTTCCCGTGCCAACTCTTCATCCACACCCTGAATTTCATAAAGCATGGTTCCGGGCTGAACCAGCGCTACCCAATATTCCGGATTTCCCTTGCCCTTGCCCATGCGGACTTCCAGCGGTTTCTTGGAGACCGGTTTGTCGGGGAACACTCGGATCCAGACACGTCCACCACGTTTGACGTGGCGGTTGATCGCACGTCGGGCGGACTCGATCTGCCGAGCCGTCAATCGCCCACGGCCGGTGCACTGCAGGCCGAAGTCGCCGAAACTGACGCTACTGCCGCGCACGGCCAAACCACGATTACGACCCTTCTGTTGTTTGCGGAACTTGGTTCGCTTTGGCTGCAACATTTCAGTTCACCCTCAAGCCGCTGTTGACTGGTTAGTCGCCGGGGTCTCGACCTCCGAAGCCCCAGGCATCACCTCGCCTTTAAACACCCAGACCTTTACGCCGATAACGCCATAGGTTGTGTGGGCCTCGGCAAACCCGTAGTCCACGTCCGCACGGAGCGTGTGCAACGGCACCCTTCCCTCTCGATACCATTCAGTACGAGCGATCTCGGCGCCATTTAAACGGCCCGAAATCATGATCTTTACGCCCTTGGCCCCAATGCGCATGGTGTTCTGGACTGCTCGTTTCATTGCGCGGCGGAACATGATTCGCTTTTCCAACTGCTGGCAGACGTTCTCGGCGACCAGACGCGCATCTAACTCGGGCTTTCGGATCTCTTCTACGGCAACCTGCACAGGCACGTTGTTGTTGAGACGAAGAATGTCGCGACGGAGTTTCTCGATGTCCTCACCCTTTTTACCGATCACAATGCCTGGCCGGCCGGTGTGAATCGTGACATTCAAGGTTTCGCCCGCCCGAACCAGTTCAATCCGGCTTACCGCAGCATTGGCGAGCCGCTTGCGCAGGAAATTGCGAATAGTCTGGTCAGCGACGAGATTTCTTGAGTAGGTCCTGCCGGTCGCGAACCATTTGGCGTCCCAGTCCCGAATGACGCCGAGCCGAAACCCGTTTGGATGAATCTTCTGGCCCATCTGCTAGTTACTCCCCGATCCGTTGTCGCTGACACTGACTGTAATATGGCTAGTCGGTTTAATTACCGGCGTTGCGCGCCCTTTGGCCCGAGGCCGCCACCGTTTCATTACCGGGCCCTCGTCAACCATGATCTGGCTGACCTTGAGCTCGTCGATATCTGCACCCTCATTGTGTTCCGCGTTCGCAATTGCGGATTCCAGGACCTTGCGAATCAGGCCTGCTGCTTTCCGAGGACTGAATTGCAATAACTCCAAGGCCTTACCTACCGGGAGGTTGCGTACTTGGTCCGCTACCAGACGGCCCTTCTGGGGCGACAATCTGACGAAACGGGCGACGGCTCTTGCTTCCATGATGAGATTCTCTTCTACTTACTGCTTTCTGCTTTAGTTCTACTTTTTTTACTTTTACTTTGCCTTCCGGTCAGCCACGTGGCCCCGGAACGTTCGGGTCGCTGCAAATTCACCAAGTTTGTGGCCCACCATGTTTTCGGTCACGAGGACAGGAACGTGTTGCTTGCCATTGTGGACAGCGATCGTTAGCCCGACGAACTCCGGCATGATCATCGAACGGCGTGACCATGTCTTGATGGGGCGACGCGAGCCTTCTTCTTTTGCCTTCGAGACCTTTGCCCAAAGGGAGTGATCAACGAAAGGGCCTTTCTTCACCGAACGGGGCATAATTATTTCTTCCTTCTTCGAATGATCATCGAGTTCGTTCGTTTGTTACTGCGAGTACGGTAACCTTTGGTGGGGACGCCCCAAGGGGTTACGGGGTGACGGCCACCGGAAGTCCGGCCTTCGCCCCCGCCGTGCGGGTGGTCTACCGGGTTCATTGCAACGCCTCGAACCGTCGGCCGTATCCCGCGCCAGCGTTTTGCACCAGCTTTACCGAGTTTGCGCAGGGAGTTCTCTGAGTTGCCTACCTCGCCGATAGTTGCCCGACATTCGACCAGAACACGCCGGGTCTCGCCAGAACGAAGGCGCATTAATGCGTAGGCTCCCTCACGGCCAAGATACTGGACGGAGGCACCTGCAGAGCGCGCCAGTTGGGCGCCCTTGCCAGGTTTTAGTTCAACACAGTGCACGACGGTACCGACAGGGATATTCTTGAGCGGCAGTGCGTTTCCTGTGCGGATAGCAACATCTTCTCCTGACGCAACTGGGTCACCCACCGCGAGGCCCTTTGGAGCAATGATGTAACGTCTCTCTCCGTCCGCATACAACAACAGGGCGATGTGGGCGCTGCGATTGGGATCGTACTCAAGGCGCTCGACCTTCGCCGGGATACTGTCCTTCTTTCGGCCGAAATCGATAACGCGATAGTGGCGCTTGTGGCCACCACCACGATGTCGCACGGTGATGCGGCCTGCATTATTTCGTCCGTTGGTTGCGCTCTTCGGCTGGGTCAGTGATGGGACTGATCTGCCTTTGTGCAGACCCGTTGCAATCACCCGCACCATTCCGCGGCGCGCGGGAGAGGTAGGTTTTTGTTTAACGACTGGCATAACGGCTATCCTTGATTTCCTGACACGCGGGCCTAACCGGCTCCACCCATAAAGTCGATATCCTGTCCGTCAGCGAGACGAACGTAGGCCTTTTTCCAGTTAGAGCGTTTGCCCGGCGTCCGGCCGAAGCGTTTCACCTTGCCTCGAACATTCAAAACCTGGACGGCTTCTACCGTGACATCAAATTGGGTCTCAACGGCCTTTCGGATTTCCAACTTGGTCGCGTCGGCCAATACCTGGAACACCACCTGGTTGGCGTCGTCCGCCGCAGTGGTGCTTTTTTCCGAAATGACCGGAGCGAGAAGAATCTGGTGGAGTCGTTCCGGGTTCACTGTAGCGCCTCCTCAACCTTTCGCAGGGCCCCTTCCGTAAAGACAATATGTTCGCTGCCGACCAGGCTGACTGGATCGAGCTGACTGGCCTCGAGCGTCTCCACACTGATGAGGTTTCGCGCCGAGAGGGCGACGTTTGCGTCGTATTCCGCGGTGACGAGCAGCGTGCGCCCTGAGACACCAAGGCCACCCAGCGCATCGGCCATCTTGGCAGTCTTCGGTTCGCCTAGCTGAATGTCGTCACATATCAACAGGCGGTCCTGCCTCAGGAGCTCTGACAAAATTGAACGGATAGCGGCGCGATACATCTTGCGATTGACTTTTTGACTATAGCTTCGGGTAGACGACGGAAATGCGCGACCCCCTTTCCGCCACAGAGGACTGCGGCTCGTCCCGGCGCGCGCCCGGCCAGTTCCCTTCTGGCGCCAGGGCTTAGCGCCGCCGCCACTCACCGCAGAACGGTTTTTCTGCGCACTGGTTCCCGCCCTAGCACCGGCGAGATAAGCGCAAACTACCTGATGAACCAAAGGCTCTTTGAATTCAGCTCCGAACACGGCATCAGCGAGGCTGACCTTCCGATCGGTAGAGCCATCAATTTTTACGACTGCGTGTTCCACGTTAAGTTACCTGTTGCCTGTTCTATTACGGTTTCGAGTGACTGTCTTGTCTTTTATTGTCTGAATCTTGGTTGCTTGAATCTTATTTGCTTGAATCTTCGGCGACGTTGAGATCGTGCATTTAGTCGGAAGCTGCCTCAGCGTTTCGCGCTTTGACCGAGGGCTCAATCAAAAGGTCAAATCCTTTTGGGCCAGGCACAGAGCCGCGGATCAACACGAGGTTGCGCTCCGCATCAACACGCACTACTTCGAGATTCTGCTGAACCCGGTTCACGCTACCCATGTGGCCTGCCATCTTCTTTCCTTTAAAAACCCGTCCCGGGTCCTGGTTCTGACCGATAGAACCGGGCTTACGGTGGGCCTTAGAGTTGCCGTGCGTGGCACGGCCGCCGCCAAAACCGTGACGGCGCATGACGCCGGCAAAGCCTCGGCCGATGGTAGTACCCCGGACATCGACTTTCTGACCTTCCTCAAGCACGGCAACGGTCAATTCCGAACCCGCCGGATACAGCTCCGCCGTCTCAGCATCGACACGCAGTTCCCAGAGCTTGCGACCCGCTTCAGTCCCTGCCTTGGCGAAATGTCCGCGAAGGGGCTTGGAGACGCGATGGGCGCGGCGAGTGCCCGTGGTGAGCTGAAGTGCGATGTAGCCGTCGGTGTCATCCTGTTTAACCTGGGTCACCCGATTGGGCTCCACCTGCACGACCGTCACCGGCGTCGAAACACCTTCGTCATTAAAGACGCGGGTCATCCCGACCTTTCTACCGACCAGTCCTAATCCCATTTTCTGCTCCCGATCCCTAACCCAACTTGATTTCGACGTCGACGCCCGCAGCAAGATCAAGCTTCATCAGAGCGTCAACGGTTTTATCGGTTGGTTCGACAATATCCATAATCCGCTTGTGAACCCGGATCTCAAGCTGGTCACGCGAATCTTTATATTTGTGTGGCGAGCGAAGCAGATTGAACCGCTCTTTGCGCGTCGGCAAGGGGATGGGGCCTCTTACAACGGCTCCGGTTCTGCGCGCCGTATCGACAATCTCCAGCGCCGACCGGTCAATCATGCGATGATCGAAAGCCTTCAGCCGTATCCGGATCTTCTGGTTGCTGACGTTGACTGCCATAGTTTGTTTCCGTTTCGCTCGGTCTCAACCGACCAGGTTCTTTTGTTTATTCTCTCAGCCTAATCAGCCTAATCAGGCAATGATCTTGGAGACCACCCCGGCACCCACGGTACGACCGCCTTCACGAATAGCGAAGCGCAGGCCTTCTTCCATGGCGATGGGGTTGATCAGTTCGGCTTTCAGTTTCACATTGTCACCAGGCATCACCATTTCCACGCCATCGGGCAGCTGGCACTGGCCAGTCACGTCGGTGGTCCGGAAGTAGAACTGCGGGCGGTATCCCTGGAAGAACGGGGTATGACGACCACCCTCTTCTTTTGACAGGATGTAGACCTCGGCTTCGAACTGGGTGTGCGGGTTGATGCTGCCCGGATGCGCCAGCACCTGGCCGCGCTCAACTTCCTCACGCTTGGTACCGCGCAGCAGCACGCCAACGTTGTCGCCGGCCTGGCCTTCGTCGAGGAGTTTGCGGAACATCTCAACACCCGTACAGGTGGTCTTGTCGGTATCTTTGATGCCGACAATTTCGATTTCCTCACCCACCTTGATCACGCCGCGCTCGATACGGCCGGTGACCACGGTGCCGCGCCCGGAGATGGAGAACACGTCTTCGATGGGCATCAGGAAGCTGCCGTCCACAGCACGCTCGGGCTGAGGAATGTAGGAATCCAGGGCTTCGGCCAACTGGACGATGGCGCCGGCGCCGATATCCGAATCATCCCCTTCCAGCGCCTTCAGGGCGCTGCCGGTCACGATCGGGGTGTCATCGCCGGGGAATTCATAGCTTGAGAGCAGGTCACGGACTTCCATCTCAACGAGTTCCAGCAGCTCTTCGTCATCGACCATGTCCGCCTTGTTCAAGAAGACCACGATGTAGGGCACACCGACCTGACGGGCCAGCAGGATGTGCTCACGGGTCTGGGGCATCGGGCCGTCTGCGGCGGACACCACCAGGATGGCTCCGTCCATCTGGGCCGCACCGGTGATCATGTTTTTGACGTAATCCGCGTGTCCCGGGCAGTCCACGTGGGCATAGTGCCGCTGCTCGGTCTCGTACTCCACGTGGGCGGTGGCAATCGTGATGCCGCGCTCACGCTCTTCCGGAGCGTTGTCGATCTCATCGAAGGCCTTCACGTCTCCACCGAACTTGGTGGACAACACCCGGGTCAGGGCGGCCGTCAGGGTGGTTTTGCCATGGTCGACGTGACCAATGGTGCCAACGTTCACATGCGGCTTACTGCGCTCGAATTTCTCTTTCGACACTTTCTGATTTCCTCAACAGTGCGTGGTTAACTGGCTTTCTTCATCATCACTTCCGTGACGCTTGAAGGTGCGGGTAGATATTGACTGAACTCCATCGAATAGGTTGCCCGACCCTGCGACGCCGATCGCAGTGAGGTCGCGTAACCAAACATTTCGGAAAGGGGCACCTCTGCGCGGACGATCTTCCCGGCTGGGACGTCTTCCATCTCAGAAATCATTCCTCGTCGGGAATTGAGGTCCCCTGTGACACCGCCCATATATTCCTCCGGCGTCACCACTTCCACCCGCATGATTGGCTCGAGGAGGACTGGCTTTGCCTTGGCGCTCGCCTCGCGAAATGCCTGAATTGCAGCCGCGCGAAATGCGTGCTCAGAGGAGTCGACTTCGTGATAAGAACCATCGTACAACGTCACTTTCAGGTCGATCACGGGATAGCCGGCGACGATGCCTGACTCCATGGCTTCCACAACGCCTTTTTCAACGGCGGGGATGTATTCACGGGGAACGACACCGCCTTTGATTTGATCCACGAACTCGAATCCTTCGCCTCGCTCCTGGGGTTCAATGCGGAGGTAGACATGGCCATACTGGCCGCGACCACCGGTCTGCTTGGAGTACTTGTGCTCTTGTTCAACCGTACTGTTAAGCGTCTCGCGGTAAGCCACCTGGGGTTTTCCGACATTGGCATCGACGCTGAATTCGCGCTTTAAGCGATCGATAATGATCTCGAGATGTAGCTCACCCATGCCCGAGATGATGGTCTGCCCAGACTCTTCATCAGTACGAACTCGGAACGAGGGGTCTTCCTGCGCCAGCTTGCCTAGCGCGACACCCAGTTTTTCCTGGTCGCTCTTGGTCTTGGGTTCGACCGCCTGAGAGATCACCGGCTCGGGGAACTCCATTCTTTCAAGCGTGATCACCTTGTTCGGATCACAAAGCGTGTCACCAGTAGTAATGGCCTTTAGTCCTACTGCGGCGGCTATGTCACCCGCACGGACTTCTTTGAGCTCCTCTCGGGAGTTGGCATGCATCTGCAGAATGCGACCGATCCGCTCTTTCTTGCCTTTGACCGGGTTGTAGATACTGTCCCCAGAATTGACGACACCCGAATACACGCGGAAAAACACCAGCTGACCGACAAACGGGTCTGTCATGATTTTGAAGCCGAGCGCCGCGAACGGGGCATCATCGGAGGCGGGCCGCTCTTCCTCAGTTTCCTCATCCTCCAAAACGCCGCTGATCGCCGGCACTTCGGTGGGATTCGGCATGAAGTCGATGACAGCATCCAGCATTGCTTGCACGCCTTTATTCTTGAAAGCGGAGCCACACGTGACCAGAACGACTTCGTTCGCAATGGTCCTCTGGCGCAATGATTTCTTGATCTCGTCCGAAGACAGGTCACCCTCTTCGAGATACTTCTCCATCAGTTCTTCATCGGCTTCGGCGGCAGTCTCGAGCAGTTGCTCACGGAGTTCGTCGCACTTTTCCTGCAAATGCTCAGGAATGTCCCGCTCCTCGAACTTCGTTCCACGGGTTTCTTCATCCCAATAGATCGCCTTCATCTTGATGAGATCGACAACACCTTCAAAGTTGTCTTCGGCACCGATAGGCACTTGCAAGGTAATGGCGTTCGATCCCAGGCGACTGCCTATCTGCTCGACCACCCTGAAGAAATCCGCGCCGGTACGGTCCATCTTGTTGATAAAAGCCATCCGCGGCACGCTGTATTTGTCCGCTTGACGCCACACGGTCTCAGACTGCGGCTCCACACCCCCTACCGCACAAAACACGCCTACCGCACCGTCAAGCACGCGAAGCGACCGCTCCACTTCAATAGTGAAATCCACGTGTCCGGGAGTATCGATGATGTTGATCCGGTGCTCATCATAGTTCTGGTCCATCCCGCTCCAGAAACAGGTGGTCGCTGCGGACGTGATGGTGATACCGCGCTCCTGCTCCTGCTCCATCCAATCCATCACCGCATTGCCGTCATGGACCTCGCCAATCTTGTGGGAAATTCCGGTGTAAAACAGGATGCGCTCAGTCGTGGTGGTCTTTCCAGCATCGATGTGCGCCATGATGCCGATGTTCCGGTAACGCTCAAGTGGAGTTTGTCGAGGCACTGTATTTATTCCGTTAGTGGTTCGGGGTGGATTTGAGAGTTACCTGAAGCGATCAAAAGCGGAAGTGGGAGAACGCTTTGTTGGCTTCCGCCATGCGGTGAACTTCATCTTTCTTACGCGCCGCACCGCCGCGCTTGTCCGCCGCATCCATAAACTCGCCTGCCAGCCGGTCCGTCATGGACTTCTCGTTGCGCTTTCTCGCGGCATCTACCAGCCAACGCATCGCAAGTGCATTGCGTCGACTGGGACGAACCTCGACAGGCACTTGATACGTGGCGCCACCCACGCGGCGGCTTTTTACCTCAACTACCGGGCGGACATTCTCCAACGCCTGGTAGAAGACATCGAGGGGTTCGGAGGCGCCACGGCTCCCGATTGTGTCGAGTGCGCCATAAAGAACGCGCTCGGCAATCGATTTTTTGCCGTCCTGCATCATCACGTTGATGAACTTGGCGATCGTCTGGTCACCGAACTTGGGATCCGGCAATATCGTCCGTTTCGGTACTTCGCGACGTCTAGGCATTTCTAGGTAACTTCCCTTCTTTCCTTCTTTATTCAGTCAACGGTGTTTGGCGGCGGACTGCTCTTGAACCGGCAATCTGTCGAAGCGTGCCTTAGGCACCGTCGACATCATTACTGCTTCACTGCTTCAACATTCCAGCACCGCCAAACGGCCGCACCCACAACAATAAGGACGACGCGAGCGTCGCCCCCGAAGGCTCAACGCCCTCGGTTCCTATCGATACGGTGAGACAGCTTTTTGTCGCTAGCGGCGTGATGCCCCCTTCGCGACTTCTGTGCTGGTCTTTTTCGCAAGACCAACTTTGTCACCGTGGCCGGTCAGCTATTCCGGCCTGTTTTACGGTTTCAGTACCCCCGGGCGCGGTTAAACGCTCCGGAACAATCCCGTTTGATTAGGCCCGCTACGACTTCGGTCGCTTCGCGCCGTACTTTGAACGACCCTGTCGTCGTTCCCCCACGCCGGATGTGTCCAGCGTTCCTCGGACCGTGTGGTATCGCACGCCCGGTAAATCTTTCACCCTGCCGCCCCGGATCAGGACCACCGAGTGTTCCTGGAGGTTGTGCCCTTCGCCGCCGATGTAACTGGTGACTTCGTAGCCGTTGGTCAAACGGACCCTGGCGACCTTTCTCAGAGCCGAATTCGGCTTCTTCGGTGTCGTGGTATAGACGCGCGTACACACGCCGCGCTTTTGCGGACAGGCGGCCAGCGCCGGCACGTTGGACTTTTGGGTCTGGCGCGTCCGGGGCTTTCGAACAAGTTGATTAATCGTCGGCATTGCTGGTTTTGGTCCGTTTGTCTATCCGCCACGAAGGCCCTGCCCTCGTTGGAATTTAATCCTCGAAAGGGCGGCGATTCTAGGCAGAATAGGGTTTTCTGTCAACATTTCACCTAATTCAGGGCTTTTTTCCGGGTTACTCGATCACCCCTGGGCAGCTTCAGCCGGAGAATCTTCCTTGTCCTCGGTGAGATTCTCCAGGATGACCAACTCCTCGATGTCACCCTCTTCCTGAGTCTGCTCCTGTCTTCGGCGCCTGCGCTCCTCGTGGTGCGCGAGACCAGTACCCGCCGGGATCAACCTGCCGACGATGACGTTCTCTTTCAGCCCCCGAAGGTGATCGACCTTGCCTTGCATCGACGCCTCCGTCAGGACTCTGGTGGTCTCCTGGAAAGAGGCCGCAGAGATAAAGGAATCAGTACTGAGCGAGGCCTTTGTAATACCGAGCAGCACTGGGGCGAAGGTCGCGGGGGTTTTTCCCTCTGCTTCCAGCGCATCGTTCTCCTCAAGCAATGCTGAACGTTCGACCTGATCTGCCTCGAGATAGCGAGTATCTCCCGGCTCGACGATCCGGACTCGACGGAGCATCTGACGGATGATGACCTCAATATGCTTGTCGTTGATCTTGACGCCCTGGAGTCGATACACCTCCTGAACCTCGCTGACGATGTAGTCAGTCAACGGCACCAAACCTCGCAACTCAAGAACGTCTACTGCGGCAAGCGGTCCCTCGACAATCACGTCGCCCTTTTCAACCGTCTCACCGTCAAACACGCTGATTTGGCGGTCTTTGGGGATGGACATCTCATGCAGCTCGCCCGCTTCGTCCGTGATCTCAAGGCGGGTTTTTGTTTTCACCTCTTTGCCGAATGAGATGACACCCGTCGCCTCTGCCAGGATCGCCGGCTCTTTTGCCTTCCGAGCCTCAAAGAGCTCAGCCACTCGGGGCAGACCGCCGGTAATGTCACGCGTCTTGGAGCTTTCTTGGGGGATACGCGCCAACACCTCACCCACCCCAACACTCGCGCCCACGTTCACCACAATCGACGCCCCGGGAGGCATCTGGTGCTGCGCCTTGACCTTGTTACGCCCGTCCACAAGTTCAACCGTCGGTTTGATGTCGGACGTCGCGCCGCGCCGGCTCTTCGGATCCATTACGAGGTAGGTGCTTGACCCAGTAAGATCATCGACCTGCTCAGTGACGGAAACACCCTCGACCAGGTTCTCAAACCGGACCTTACCCGCCACCTCGCTGATAATGGGATGGGTATGCGGATCCCAGGAAGCAATCAACTGGCCACTTTCGACCTCATCCGAATCATTTACGGTCAGTTCCGCACCGTACGGGACACGGTGACGTTCCCGGTCAATGCCGTGCTGGTCATGAATTACCAGCTCGCCGGATCGGGAAACAACAACATTGCGGCCATCCTCGCGCTTGACGGCACGGACGCCCACCCAGGAGACCGTGCCCTGATTCTTGACCTCGACACGGCTGGCGGCAGCGATTCGAGAAGCGGCACCACCGATGTGAAAGGTACGCATGGTCAACTGTGTGCCTGGCTCCCCAATACTCTGTGCCGCCATCACACCAACGGCCTCGCCACGACTAACAAGGTGGCCCCGGGCCAGATCACGGCCATAGCAGGTTGCGCAGATACCGTAGCGCGTCTCGCAGGTCACCGCGGATCGCACATTGAGGTGATTGACATTGTGCTCTTCGAGCAATTTGACACCCGCTTCATCGATCATCTCGCCGGCGCTAAAGAGCTTGGAGCCGTCACTCGGACTCACGACATCTTCAGATACGGAACGACCCAGAATGCGATCCTTCAGGGGAATCACCACTTCACCGCCCTGAACGATGGCCTCACGCAGGATGCCCTGGGTAGTGCCGCAGTCATCTTCAGTAACGACCAGGTCCTGACAGACGTCGACCAGACGACGGGTCAAATAACCCGAGTTCGCGGTCTTGAGCGCTGTATCAGCCAGGCCCTTGCGTGCGCCGTGGGTAGAAATGAAGTATTCGTTGACGTTCAGTCCTTCGCGGAAGTTAGCCGTGATCGGAGTCTCAATAATGGAGCCGTCCGGTTTTGCCATCAGACCACGCATACCGGCAAGTTGGCGGATCTGCGCGTGACTTCCTCGGGCGCCGGAATCAGCCATCATGTAAATGGAGTTGAAAGACTCCTGTTCGATCGTCTCACCCTCGGCGTTGACAACTTTCTCCACGCTCAGCTCGTCCATCATTTCACCGGCTACCCGGTCGGACGCATGCGTCCAGATATCGACGACTTTGTTGTAGCGTTCGCCATCGGTCAGTAGACCTTGGCCGTGCTGCTCCTGAATCGCCTTCACCTCAGCCTCAGCGGCATCGAGTGTCGCAGACTTGCTGTCCGGAACAACCATGTCATCTACACCGATCGACACCCCTGCCCGTGCAGCCATCGAGAAGCCGGTGTACATCAACTTGTCGCAGAAGATAACCGTGTCTTTCAGTCCGACCCGTCGGTAGGCCTCGTCGATGACAGAGGAGATTGCCCGCTTCTTCATCGTTTGATTGACGAGCTCGAACGGCAGGCCGGCCGGCAGGATCTCTGACAACAGCGCCCTGCCCGCAGTCGTGTCGACCAGGTTGAAGGTTTCCTGTCGCTCGCCGCCTTCAGTCAATTGCACCTCACGAATCCGGACCTTGATCCGGGCATGAAGAGACAGTGCGCCTGCATCGCGAGCGCGGCGTACCTCTGAGACATCAGAAAACGCTTTCCCTTCGCCGGGCTCATTGACCTTCTCGCGGGTCATGTAATAAAGCCCGAGCACGATATCCTGGGAGGGCACAATAATCGGCTCGCCGTTTGAGGGAGACAGCACATTGTTGGAAGACATCATCAGCGTGCGGGCTTCAAGCTGCGCCTCGATGGAAAGCGGCACGTGTACCGCCATCTGGTCTCCGTCAAAGTCAGCGTTGTAGGGAGTGCACACCAGGGGGTGCAGTTGGATCGCTTTGCCTTCAACCAGTACGGGCTCAAATGCCTGAATGCCCAATCGGTGCAACGTCGGCGCACGGTTGAGCAACACCGGATGCTCACGGATCACTTCTTCGAGAATGTCCCAAACTTCCGGTTCTTCCATCTCCACCAATTTCTTGGCTTGTTTGATGGTGGTCGCAAGACCGCGCAACTCGAGCTTGCTGTAGATGAAGGGCCGGAAGAGTTCCAGCGCCATTTTCTTGGGCAACCCACACTGATGGAGTTTCAAGGTGGGGCCTACAACGATCACAGAACGACCCGAGTAATCCACCCGCTTGCCCAGCAGGTTCTGGCGGAAGCGTCCCTGCTTGCCCTTGATCATGTCTGCCAACGATTTCAGCTGTCTGCGATTCGGCCCAGTCACTGCTTTGCCGCGGCGGCCGTTATCCAGAAGTGCGTCGACGGACTCCTGCAACATGCGCTTTTCGTTTCGGACAATGATGTCGGGCGCATTCAGGTCCAACAAGCGCCGAAGCCGGTTGTTACGATTGATAACGCGACGATACAAATCATTCAGATCGCTCGTTGCGAACCGGCCGCCCTCAAGAGGTACCAGCGGACGAAGATCAGGCGGCAACACCGGCAGTGCTTCCATGATCATCCACTCTGGCTTGTTGCCGGAGTGCAAGAATGCCTCGACCACCTTCAGACGCTTGGTGACCTTCTTGGTTTTGGTTTCCGAGGTGGACTCAGCCAGATCCTCGCGCAGTTGTGCCGAAAGCGACTTGAGATCCATGCCCTTGAGCAGTTCTTTGACCGCTTCGGCGCCCATCCCGGCATCAAAGTCTGCTCCATAAAGCTGGATCGCTTCGTAGTACGACTCTTCGGTCATCAGCGAGCCCACTTCAAGTTCCGTGAGCCCGGGGTCGGTCACGACGTAGGCCTCGAAATAGAGCACCCGCTCAATCTCTCGAACCGTCATATCAAGCAAGACACCAAGACGGGACGGCAACGACTTCAGGAACCAGATATGTGCGACCGGGCTGGCCAGCTCGATGTGGCCCATACGCTCACGACGTACCGTAGAGAGCGTGACCTCAACACCGCACTTCTCACAGACTACGCCCCGATGCTTGAGGCGCTTGTACTTGCCACACAGGCACTCATAGTCCTGCATGGGGCCGAACAACTTGGCACAGAACAGGCCGTCGCGCTCAGGCTTGAAGGTTCGGTAGTTGATGGTTTCGGGTTTCTTCACCTCACCGAAGGACCATGACCGAATCTGATCCGGCGAGGCCAGACGGATCCGAATGTTGTCAAACTCCTGATCTACTGCATCGTATCGTGAAAACTGACTGAAAAAATCTTTCATGGTCTTCTTCCTATAACCTTTTAACCGTATCTGGAACCGAGGAGAACTGAGGCGTCAACGCGATGGATTATTGATCCTCGCGTCTTTCAATATTTAGCCCCAAAGCTCTGATCTCTTTTTCCAACACATTGAATGACTCCGGTACCGATGCTTCCATTCGGTGGTCTCCACGAACGAGGTTTTCATACATCTTCGTCCGGCCACCTACGTCATCCGACTTGACCGTCAGCATTTCCTGAAGGGTGTAGGACGCGCCGTAGGCTTCCAGCGCCCAGACCTCCATCTCTCCAAAACGCTGGCCGCCGAACTGGGCCTTGCCCCCGAGCGGCTGCTGGGTGATGAGACTGTAGGGACCTGTGGACCGCGCGTGCATTTTGTCGTCGACCAGGTGGTTGAGCTTCAGCATGTACATGTAGCCCACTGTGACTTCCCTATCGAAAGGCTCTCCTGTTCTTCCGTCGATCAGCCTGGCCTGGCCGCTTGAAGGAAGTTCGGCAATCTTGAGCCATTCCTTGATCTCAGCTTCGTTCGCCCCGTCAAAGACTGGCGTAGCGATCGGGACACCACCGCGGAGATTGTTCGCAAGTTCCGTAACTTCTTCATCGGATAGAGCGTCGATATCTTCGTGGTGACGTCCGGTGCCATAGATCTTCCCAAGCTGTTTGCGCAACTTTGCGCTGTCCGCGCCTGAGTCAAGCATTTCGCTAATCTGACGGCCCAGGTGACTGGCGGCCCATCCAAGGTGACATTCGAGCACCTGCCCAACATTCATTCGGGAAGGCACACCAAGAGGGTTCAAAACGATATCTACCGTAGTGCCATCTTCCATGTACGGCATATCTTCGATCGGGACAATCCTGGAGATAACGCCTTTATTGCCGTGGCGCCCGGCCATTTTGTCTCCGGGTTGCAGACGGCGTTTAACGGCGACAAACACTTTGACCATCTTGAGTACACCCGCCTGCAGATCATCTCCTGCCTCGAGCTTTCCGCGTTTTTCGTCATAGAGGTCATCAAACCGCTTTGACTGCGCGGCAAGCTGAGCACGAATCTGCTCAAGAGTGGTGTTGGCATCTTCGTCACGCAACCGTACTTCAAACCACTTGTCCCGAGGCAAGGCCTGCAGATAAGGCCTGGTGATTTTGTCACCGGCCTTCAGATCTCCCGGGCCGCCTTCGGCGACTTTACCTGCCAGCAGGCGCTCGATCCGGTCGTAAGTATCATCTTCAACGATCTGATACTGGTCCTGAAGATCTTTCTTGATACGATCCAGTTCGGATGCCTCAATAGAGAGCGCCCGCGCGTCTTTTTCAACACCGTCACGGGTGAAGACCTGGACATCAATCACAGTACCCGACATGCCGGACGGCATCCGCAGGGAAGTGTCCTTAACATCAGAGGCTTTTTCGCCAAAAATCGCGCGCAGCAGCTTTTCTTCCGGGGTTAACTGCGTCTCACCCTTTGGCGTCACCTTACCCACCAGAATATCGCCCGGGTTCACCTCGGCGCCGATGTAGACAATTCCGGATTCATCGAGTCTCGCCAAAGCCGACTCGCTGACGTTGGGAATATCACGTGTGACATCGTCAGACCCAAGTTTGGTATCCCGGGCCGTGCAGGTAAGTTCCTCAATGTGGATTGAGGTATAGACGTCGTCCTGAACAAGGCGCTCCGAGATCAGGATCGAGTCTTCGAAGTTGTAGCCGTTCCAGGGCATGAACGCGACCAGAATGTTGCGTCCCAATGCAAGCTCACCCAAATCGGTGGAGGGACCATCCGCCAGCACGTCCCCCGCGGCGATCTCATCGCCCACGGAAACCAGTGGGCGTTGGTTGATCGTGGTGTTCTGATTGGACCGGGTGTACTTGACCAGGTTATAGATATCGACACCGGCGTCTCCGGGCTCGACCTCTTTGTCGCTGACCTTGACCACGATACGCGAAGCATCCACCGCGTTCACCACGCCGCTGCGAGAGGCAACAACGACCACGCCGGAATCTGAAGCCACCTTGCGTTCGATACCTGTTCCGACCAGCGGCTTTTCGCTGCGAAGGGTCGGGACCGCCTGGCGTTGCATATTGGATCCCATCAGGGCACGGTTGGCATCATCATGCTCCAGAAACGGGATCAAAGCAGCTGCGACGGAGACAATCTGCGATGGTGCGACATCCATAAACTGCACGTTCTCAGGAGTCGACAAAGTGAATTCGTTGCGAAAACGGCACGATATCAGTTCATCTGCCAGTTCGCCTTTATCGTTGACCCGCGCATTGGCCTGGGCGATGACGTACTCACCCTCTTCGATAGCAGACAGGTAAACCGCCTCATCGGTGACTTTGCGATCGACCACCTTACGGTACGGAGTCTCAAGGAAGCCGTACTCATTTGTCCGGGCAAAAATTGCCAGTGAGTTGATCAGCCCGATATTGGGGCCTTCTGGCGTTTCGATTGGGCACACCCGACCGTAATGGGTGGGATGCACGTCTCGTACTTCAAAGCCGGCTCTCTCACGGGTCAGTCCGCCAGGGCCTAATGCCGAGACCCTGCGTTTGTGGGTTACCTCTGATAGAGGATTGGTCTGATCCATGAACTGGGATAACTGACTCGACCCGAAAAATTCTTTGATTACCGCTGACACGGGTTTG
>Ga0255767_1000190_pt1 | contig 53740 bp, 37 predicted proteins | sample 071ome_24_FD_179967 | JGI IMG/M metagenome (GOLD analysis project Ga0255767, IMG submission 179967) | Coastal salt marsh microbial communities from the Groves Creek Marsh, Skidaway Island, Georgia - 071402CT metaG (version 2) | ecosystem: Environmental > Aquatic > Marine > Intertidal zone > Salt...
ATTCCCATCTTCCGGCCTCCAAAGGAGTGTTTTGGATTCAACTTTTTCCGTGTTCCCGGAATCAAAAGGCAGTTTCAACACGTGAGGCGGCTGTCCCGGAGTCCAACGCAATTTCTTTCCCTCGACGACTTGATCGAGTTCGATTTCTTCCGGTAATTGGATCTCCTGTATAGCTTCCGCGGCTTCCCCAACTTTTACCCTCCCCTGAGCCACCACTAATGAATCATCTGACAAGGTGGCGAATCCCTCGGTCACAGGAAGCCCTGTGATCTCCTTCAGGTCTTGTATTTCTTTCACTCCATGTTCAGGTGCATCGGAATGCTTAGCGGTGCTCTGAGCCTCAACTAATGAATCATCTGACAAAGTGGCGAATCCTGCGGCTACAGGAAGCCCTGTGATCTCTTTCAGGTCTTGTATTTCTTTTACTCCATGTCCAGGTGCATCGGAATGTTTAGTGGTGTTCTGAGCCTCAACTAATGAATCATCTGACAAGGTGGCCAACCCCCCGGTCACAGGAAGCCCTGTGATCTCTTTCAGGTCTTGTATTTCTTTCACTCCATGTTCAGGTGCATCGGAATGTTTAGCGGTGCTCTGAGCCACAACTAATGAATCATCTGACAAAGTGGCGAATCCTGCGGCTACAGGAAGCCCTGTGATCTCTTTCAGGTCTTGTATTTCTTTTACTCCATGTCCAGGTGCATCGGAACGTTTAGTGGTGCTCTGAGCCACAACTAATGAATCATCTGACAAGGTGGCGAACCCCTCGGCCACAGGAAGCCCTGTGATCTCTTTCAGGTCTTGTATTTCTTTCACTCCATGTTCAGGTGCATCAGAATGAGTGATGACACCGGAAGCTACGAATTTCCCATTGGCTCCATGAGGATCAATGGCGAAAGTCGGAATCCGGGATTTCGGTTCGTTTTCGGCTCCATGCAAAAGCGGGGCCGCGATGGCGAAGGCAACCAGTGTGGTTGCAATGTTTGATTTAATCATATTTCTTTCTTTCAGGTAGATATTATTGTTTTTCCGTCTGATGAACGGTCCTAGTAGATGGAGACAGGTGCCAGGACAAAATCTTCACGCGGTACTTCCATACGCATCTGGCCGTTTCCTCCTGCTGTGGGCCATTGGTAGGTATCGATAAACTCGTATCGAAGTCGCTTCATAGGAATGTTCCCGATCGACATCACGATGCCTTCGTCGTGCACGTTGGTGAGCCGCATATTGCGCTCCACCGTGGCTTCTTCCGGGGGAGTATGGTTAGAAACGGTTTGGATCTCAGGTGATTGTTGATCCAAAACAGTTTCTTTTCCCGCTGGGGTGTGTTGCCTGGCTTGCGCGAGTTGTTCGGGCGATTGCCCTGGCAAATACACCGAAATCAGCCAAAGTCCTATCATCAAAATAGCAGCCATGGACCACAAGACCGGACGCCAGGAACCGTCTTTGCCTGCGGCCGGTTGAAGGATCGAGTGCAGTTCCCCTGAATTGGACTCGGCGTTGGACACGGTCGACTCAAGGCTTTGTTCCAGACGATGGAGCGTTGCTTTGGACAGGGGCGCGGGTTGCAGGGCGCGGAGTTGTTGCTCCAACGCGATGTCTTCGGGAGATTGTTGATCTGAGAATTTCATGCGAGTGAGGTCCTCATTTTTCTACGTAACGATTCTAGTCCGTATCGATACCGCGATGCAGCGGTGTTGGCCGGAATGTCAAGCACCTTGGCGATCTGGGCATAGGTCAGGTCGCCCCAGATTTTCAGGGTCAAAACTTCCTGGTATTTGTTTTCGAGCGATCGCACATGGTCCCTGAGTGCGGATTGTTGTTCCTCCTGAGCCGGGTCCGCATCAAACCAGGCAGACCATTCCTCTGCCTGCCATTCCAAGTGTTGGGTTTCCCTCTGCATCCTGCGATCTTCCTTGCGGGCATGGTCAATGGCGCATTGGCGCAGCGCGACGAAGACCTGGGCATCCGGTGGCAAGGTGTGATAATCTTCCTCTTGCGGGGCGGCATGAGAGTCGGCCAGGTGACGTTTCCAGAGTTTGAGCAGAGCCTCCTGAAACACGTCTTGAGCGTCCGCTTCGGAACGGGTTTGTTGACGGGCAAACAACAGGAAGCGCGGTCCTTTTTCCCGGACCCATCGCATCCATTCCTGTTGTTTGCCGTTGTTTGTCATGTGACCTGTTCCACCCATTATAGCGTCACACCGCATTCTTTTTGTCTAAAAAGTTTTGTATCCGGTGAAAAATCTTGATGGGATACCCGCGTGCGCCTGGGGTCTGGTGGCGTATTTGTTTACCATAAAGGTAGCACCGTAAATGAAAGAATCAGCAACATCGTCCTCCTCCGGGGGAGTGTTTCAAAATCTGCGCAAGACCAAATTACTGGTCATGCGCGGGGTGGGCTTCCTGGCATCCATGGTTCTGCTGGTCGTGATATTTCGAAAGCTGGAACCAGGCGCTCTGCTGGAAACGCTGCGTCAGGCAAAATGGCGCTGGGTCGTCCTCTCAACGGCTATATTTGGAGTGCACATTATCTTTGCTTCCTACCGTTGGCATCTGATGTTGCGTTTGAGCCGTGCCACCATTCATCCGACAGCCACTTTGAGGGCGGTTTCTCTCGGCCATTTTTTCAACACCTTCCTCTTTGGGGCGGCGGGAGGGGATCTGGTCAAATCCATGATTTACGCACGTTGGCATCAACTCCCCCTTACCGAAGTGCTCGCCATGGCTCCGCTGGATCGTTTGTTCGGGTTAATGGGAGCCTTGATATTCGGCTTCAGCATGCTGGGAGTCGGAATTCTTTCGGGCGGTTTCAATGCCTTCGACTTATCACAACTCAATGTGCTGTTCTATTGGGCGCTCGGATTGGTGGGTATTTTGTTCGGCGGCATGTGGGCATTGAGCCGGTGGCACGGCAAAGGCACTTCCAAAATCGGGCTGTTTCTGAACCATCTCCGCCAGGGAGGTGCCTTGCTCTGGAACAATCCCAAAGCCGCATTAAAAGCCGCAACAGCCGCCACCATTGTCCACCTCTGCCTGAGCATGGTCATGGTGTTCAATCTGAAAGCTGTCAGCATGGCATCCTTTACATGGTGGAATGTGCTGTGGATTTTCCCGGTCATTTCGATGGTTTCCGCTCTACCGGTCAGTATCGGCGGCGCCGGATTGCGGGAAGGGACTGCCATGTTGTTGTTGGGACTTTATTACATTCCTGGCGAAGATGCGGTGACTGCTTCCCTGCTCACGCTGGGTGTCTATTTTTCCTGGGCATGCGTGGGATTGGTGGTTTGGCAACGGGAAGAGGGACGTCAACGAAAAGCGGAAGCCATCCCCGGGGACATGAGCGTTTCCATCGTGATCCCAACGCTGAACGAGGCAGACCGGATCGAAACGCTCACGGATCAATTATGCCTGCATGCCAGCGATGCCGAATGGATACTGGCGGATGGAGGCAGCACGGATGACACATTAAAACGGGCACAGAAAAATTCTTTCAAGATCGTCCACAGCGATCCCGGCAGAGGGATCCAATTACACGAGGGGGCTTTGGTAGCCAGCGGAGATTTGATCTTGTTTTTGCATGCCGACACAGAGCTGGCGCCTGACAGTCTGGATGCGATGAAAAGGGCCATGAATGATCGCCACGCGGTGGCGGGCGGTTTCTGGAAACGATTCGATCAAACTCATTGGGCCACGACGGGATCCCGGTTTCGGTGTCTGCCGAGAATTTTATTGGGACGTTATGTCTTCGCGGACCAGGGTTTATTTGTGCGACGCAGTGTGCTCGAATCCATCGGGGGCGTCCCACGCGTCCGGCTGATGGAGGAATTTGAATTATGCCGCAAGCTGCGTCAAAAGGGACGCATTGTCCTGGCAGACTCAACCGTCACGACCTCCTCGCGCAGGTTCCTGCAGAAAGGTGTTTTCCAAACCTACTGGCTGATGGCAAGGACCATGGTGCGTTACCGGTTGGGCGTTTCACCGGATGAGTTGGTGAAGGAATACCAGGGGGCCGTTTCCTGTAAGGAGTAGCTGTTGCCAGGTTGAGCTGCATGGGGTAAGGATAGAGCCATGCGTTCGGGAGATATCAATTTTGATTTTGACATGGTGGTGCTTGGTGGCGGCAGCGCCGGGTATGCAGCGGCACGCACCACTGCTGCCGCCCGGTTGAAAACCGCAGTGATTGATGGAGGGCAGGAACTGGGGGGACTTTGCATCCTGCGTGGATGCATGCCGACCAAAGCGCTGCTTTATGCGGCCGAGGTCAAACATCTGGCGGATCACGGTGAAACCTGGGGCTTGCAGATTCCCAAGGTCGGATTCGACTTCACAAAGGTCATGGCACGGAAGAATGCCATGATCGAGGATTTCGCTTCTTATCGGCGTGAGCAGTTGCAGGACGGACGTTTTCAATTGTATCGATCCAAAGCACGTTTTGTGGATCCCCATACCCTGGCGCTGGAGGATGGCTCGACTGTCTCGTCACGATCGATCCTCATATCGACCGGTTCAACCGTGGCTCCCCTGCCCTTGCCGGCATTGGAATCAGCCCAGCCCTGGACCAGTGATGATGTCCTGAAACTCCAACGCCTCCCGGAGTCCATTATCGTGCTGGGTGGGGGCCCCGTGGCTTTGGAGCTGGCCCAGTTTTTTCTGCGTTTTGGAGTCAAAACCACTTTGATCCAACGCAGTTCGCATATCCTGAAGCCATTTGATGAGGATATGGCCAAACCGCTGGAGGACGCCCTGCGTGCCGAGGGGATGCAACTTTATACGGACACCAAACTGATCGATGGCGGCATCAAGGGGGGACGCAAATTTGTGACGTTCGAACATGAAGGCAAAGCGCAAACGGTATTTGCTGAAGCCATTTTGCATGGGTTGGGAAGACATCCGAACCTTGATGGACTGGATCTCGAGAAAGCGGGGCTGGGAGCTGAAACGCAACGCATCCAGACCAATGCGGAAATGCAGACCAAAGTTCCCCATATCTACGCAGCTGGCGACTGCACGGGACCTCATGAAATTGTCCACATCGCTATCCAGCAAGGTGAAACGGCGGCGCACAACATCATCCATGCAGAAAAGAAGAAATCGATGGATTATCGCGTGCTCGTTTCGGTGGTGTTCACCGATCCGCAAGTAGCCATGGTGGGGATGAGCGAGAAAGAGGCGCGAGCCGCAGGACGAAAAGTCGTGACCGCTGATTACCCATTCAACGACCACGGCAAGTCGATGATCATGGAAGCCATGCACGGAAGCGTCAAATTGATCGCCGATGCGCAGACGGGTGAATTGATCGGTGGCGCCTGCACCGGACCGAATGCGAGCGATCTGATCCACGAAGTTGTCGTGGCGGTGCATCAGCGCATGACAGCTGCAGAGTTTGCGGCAGTCCCCCATTATCACCCCACTCTGGCTGAAATCTGGACCTATCCTGCAGAAGATATCGCCGATGAAATCGCCGGATAGCGCGAATTAAAAACAGGAGGGGCAAGCTCTCCCGATAATATCGGGAATCCCACTTCGGACCTTGTAGCTATCGAACATTTATCACGCTGCGGTGGAAATGCCACAGGCAGGCGTGTACCTTGGGCTTCCCGCGTTCCACGTCTTTTGGTCAGGGGTGTTTTTAGGGTGAAGTATGGGACGAGGTGGAACTCGTCCCTCCGATCGGTAAGAAAAAGGGTGCCCTTGAGGACACCCTTTTGCATTCCAATGAAATGAATAAACCGCGTATCAAGCGTCGGTGACCGCTCCCAGATGGGCGGAACTGACGAGCTTGGCGTATTTGGCCAGGACGCCGCGTTTGTAGCGTTCCTTGGGCGCTTTCCAGGCTTTGCGACGCTTGTTGATTTCGGCCTTGGTCAGCTTGACGTCCAATTTGCGTTTTTCGGCATCGATCACGATTTTGTCCCCGTTTTTCAGGAGGCCAATCATGCCGCCTTCAGCCGCTTCAGGAGTCACGTGACCTACCACGAATCCATGGCTGCCGCCTGAGAAACGACCATCAGTGATCAGGGCCACGTCTTTGCCGAGTCCCTTGCCCATGATTGCTGAGGTCGGTGAAAGCATTTCACGCATACCCGGTCCACCTTTCGGTCCTTCGTAACGAATCACAACGACGTCACCTTTCTTGACTTTACCGCTCAGAATAGCTTTCAGAGCCTTCTCCTCTGATTCGTAAACCTTGGCGGTCCCTTCGAATTTGAGTCCTTCTTTGCCGCTGATCTTGGCAACGGCTCCTGTTTCGGCAAGATTGCCGTAAAGAACCACCAGATGTCCGTCCTTCTTGACCGGGTTGTCAAATCCACGGATGACGTCCTGTCCTTTGGGATAAGGTTTTGCATCGGCAAGGTTTTCAGCAATGGTCTTGCCAGTTACGGTCAGACAATCCCCGTGTAGCAACCCGGCATCGAGAAGCATTTTCATCAACGGCGTCAGACCACCGATACGGACCAGTTCAGCCATCACGTATTTGCCGCTTGGCTTCAAGTCTGCCAGAACGGGTACTTTCTTTCCGATGCGGGTGAAGTCATCGATGCTCAATTTGACACCGGCGGCATGCGCCATGGCGAGCAGATGCAACACCGCGTTGGTGGATCCGCCCAGAGCGGTCACCACGGTGATCGAGTTTTCAAACGCTTTCTTGGTCATGATATCCCGGGGACGGATGCCCAACTTGAGCAGGTTCATCACCGCAGCACCGGCACGCACACAATCGGAGCGTTTCTCATCTGAAACGGCTGCTTGAGCGGAGCTGTTGGGCAGAGACATGCCAAGGGCTTCAATGGCGGATGCCATGGTGTTCGCGGTATACATTCCGCCACAAGAACCGGCACCCGGAATGGCGCAGGCTTCCAGTTTGGCCAACTGCCGATCAGACATCTGGTCATTGGCATGCTTGCCAACAGCTTCAAATACCGACACGATGTCGACGTCCTGCTTTTGATAGTTACCGGGTAAAATGGTACCGCCATAAACAAACACACCCGGACGATTCAACCGGGCCAGACCAATCAAACAGCCCGGCATGTTTTTATCGCACCCACCGATCGTCACCACACCGTCAAAACCTTCACAACCCACCACTGTTTCGATGGAATCGGCGATCACTTCGCGGCTTACCAGGGAATACTTCATGCCCTCCGTTCCCATGGATATCCCATCGGAAATCGTGATCGTATTGAAGAGGACCGCCTTGCCTCCCGTGCTGTCGACCCCGGCACTGACGTGATCGGAGAGATCATTGATGTGCATGTTGCAGGGTGTGACCATGCCCCAGGTGGAAGCCACACCGATCTGTGATTTCTTGAAATCCTTACGCTCGAAACCGACCGCGTGCAACATCGCGCGGCTGGCCGCACGTTCGGGGCCGTCCACGATGATCGCGGAATGTTTGCGGTTCAAATCCTGCCGGGACTTTGAGGTCTTGGCTTTGCTCGAATTTGTCTTCTTTTTCATATACGATTGATCTGCCCCGCAGCATCAAGCTACGGGGAGGTGGATTCTCCCAAAAAGCAAGTCCTTACGAAAGATCAAAATGGATCAAAGATTGTTTTTACCCGGAGGGTCGGGTGCCACCCCGAACCCACTTCAAACCTTAGAGCATTCTTAACCAAAAAATGTGGAACGCGGGAAGCTCAGGGTGTTCGATGACCTGTGGCGTTTCCATTGCAGCCCGATAGCCATTCGTATGCCACAAGGTTTGAAGTGGGTTCAAGACGGTGCTTGTCCCTCCTGGAAATAATAAGATTCTTGAATCCATCCTTGATGCGTTCACTGGTTCCGCTACATTGCCACTTCGGAAGCGTGCCCGTTGGCCGTCCCAAAGCGGAACCTCCTTCCGAAACTTTAGCCAACTTGTTGATTGCGAACCTATGCTGAAACACCCCGACTTATTTTGCGACCGTCACATTGGTCCCTCGGACCAGGAAATCGAATCGATGCTGAGCTCCATCGGTCATGCCGACCTGGAAGCCATGAACACCGCCACGGTCCCGGAGCCCATCAGATTGAAGGAATCGATCCAGCTTCCCTCTCCGTTGCATGAGCACGAAGTCATCCACACATTGAAAGAAGCGGCGGACCGCAACAAGGTATACCGATCCTACATCGGCATGGGTTACTATGGATGCATTGTACCTCCGGTCATCCAGCGCAAACTGCTTGAGAATCCCGGTTGGTATACCCAGTATACGCCCTATCAAGCCGAAATCGCCCAGGGCAGATTGGAATGTTTGTTTAATTTCCAAACAATGATCTGCGACCTTACCGGCATGGACATCGCGAATGCATCTTTGCTAGATGAGGGAACGGCGGCAGCGGAAGCCATGACCTTGGCATTCAACTCCAAAGGATCGACAGAAAGAAATCTCATTCTGGTATCCGACGCATGTCATCCCCAGACCATCTCGGTCCTGCGCACACGAGCCAAGCCTCTGAATATCGATGTACGTGTGGAGGCATCGGCCAGCCTCACCCCCACGGAAAAGACCTTTGCCATTCTACTGCAATATCCGGCGACGGACGGTCAAGTCATCAGCCCCGAATCACAGATACAGTCCATTCATGAAGCCGGAGCCCTGGCCGTCGTGGCCACCGACCTGCTGGCCATGACCTTGCTCAAGCCCCCTGGTGAAATGAACGCCGATATAGTAGTGGGATCGGCCCAACGTTTTGGAGTTCCGATGGGGTATGGCGGACCTCACGCGGCCTTCTTCGCAACACGCGACGCCTACAAGCGCAAGATGCCGGGTCGTATCGTGGGAGCTTCACGTGATTCAAGGGGACGACCTGCCTATCGCCTCGCTCTCCAAACACGCGAGCAGCACATTCGACGGGAAAAAGCCACCAGCAACATCTGTACAGCACAAGCCTTGCTGGCGAACATGGCGGCGATGTATGCCATCTACCATGGACCAAAACAGTTAAAGCAAATTGCTCTGTATGTGCATCAGATGACACAGAAACTGGCCGCAGGTATCGCCCAACAGGGACACACCATCGAGCATACCCACTATTTCGACACCCTGCGCGTCCGTTTACAGACTGAGAATGCGGACTCAATGCTGACCAGAGCCCAGGAACAAGGCATCAATTTACGCCGACTGGATCGTCAGACCATTGGGATATCGCTTGATGAAACAGTCACGGCCAGCGACATACAGGACCTGTGCACACTGTTTGGAAACGGTGAAGATGCAAAGAAGGTTGAGACGGATGACGGCACAAGCACTGGAACCAACGCTATCCCGGAAGACCTGGAGCGCACGTCGGATTTCCTGACGAATGAGGTATTTCAGAAATATCATTCCGAGACGGAAATGCTCAGATACCTCCGTCGTCTGGAGTCGAGGGATTTATCACTCACCACATCCATGATTCCTCTTGGATCCTGCACGATGAAATTGAATGCCACGATTGAAATGTTGGCAATCAGTTGGCCTGAAATTGCCGAGTTGCATCCTTTTGTGCCACTGGATCAGGCTCAGGGTTACCAGCAGATTTTCAGCGATCTGGAACAATGGCTGGCCGATATCACCGGATTCCACAGCGTCAGCCTGCAACCCAATGCCGGCGCACAGGGTGAATACGCAGGCTTGTTGGTGATTCGCAAATACCTCGAAAATAAAGGCGAACACCAACGAAATATCTGTATCATCCCCCAATCCGCACACGGCACCAATCCTGCCAGTGCCGTCATGGCAGGCATGGAAGTGGTCGGTGTGAAATGTGATGACCAGGGCAATATCGATGTGGCTGACTTGAAATCCAAAGTTGAACAACATTCGGAAAAGCTGGCCGCCCTGATGATCACTTACCCTTCCACACACGGCGTCTTCGAGGAAGGAGTGGAAGCCATCTGTCAATTGATTCACGATCACGGTGGTCAGGTCTACCTGGATGGAGCCAACATGAACGCTCAGGTCGGGGTTTGCCGCCCGGGCGATTACGGAGCGGATGTTTGCCATCTCAATTTACACAAAACCTTCTGCATTCCCCACGGTGGCGGCGGACCGGGTGTGGGCCCCATTGCTGTGGCATCTCACCTGACGCCATTTCTACCGGGACATTCCGTCGTGCCGTTGGCCGGAGAAGACCGCATTGGCCCCATTGCCGCCGCGCCATGGGGCAGCGCCAGTATCGTCACCATTTCCTGGGTTTACATCCGGGCCATGGGCTCTGCGGGACTGAAAAAAGCCACGCAAGTCGCCATCCTGAACGCGAACTACATCGCCAAACGATTGGATGCCTTTTTCCCTGTTCTTTACAAAGGTAAAAACGGCATGGTGGCGCACGAGTGCATCATCGATCTGCGACAGTTTAAAAAAGTCACCGTGGAAGATGTCGCCAAGCGTTTGATGGATTATGGATTCCATGCCCCAACGGTTTCCTGGCCCGTGGCGGGAACGATGATGATCGAACCGACCGAAAGCGAATCCCAGGCCGAACTGGACCGTTTCTGTGACGCCATGATCCGTATTCACGCGGAAATCCAGGCCATTGAAGAAGGGAAAGTCGATGCGAAAAACAACCTGCTCAAAAACGCGCCACACACTGCTGACACCGTCGCATCGGACACGTGGGATCGCCCTTATTCACGTGTGGAAGCCGGGTTCCCCATTGAATCACAGCGCGAACATAAATTCTGGCCGCGCGTTGGACGCATTGACAACGTGTATGGAGATCGCAACCCGGTCTGTTCCTGCGCCGGCATGGAGGAATTCATGGACCAACTTCAGGCCGAATGATCCTCGACAGAGGGCTGTTTTTCACTAGGATCATGGAATCAACCCATGATCCTAGCAACAGGACAATTCGATCTTAAAACCAATGGGGCCGTATTGGGTTCCAAACCATTGGTTTTGGCAGGCATCCTTCTGGCCATGCTGCAAACAGGCAGAGCTGAGGAAGGTTTACTGAGCTTCAATAGAGACATCCGCCCCATTCTGGCAGAACATTGCCTTCATTGTCACGGTCCCGATGGAAACAAACGCAAGGGCGATCTGCGACTGGACCTTGAAACCGAAGCAAAACGGGAAGCCATCCGCGAAGGGAATCCAGATCACAGCCCCTTTTACCTTCGCCTGATCACTGAAGATCTCGACGAGCGCATGCCTCCACCGGATGACGGAAACAGGCTGTCCGCATCGGACCAAAACACCTTAAAACGCTGGATTGAACAAGGGGCGCCCTACGAGGGCCACTGGGCGTTCATGCCCATCCGCAAACCTGAAGTGCCGGTCATAACGGATACCAGTTTGACCGACATAGACCGTTTCATCGTGTCCAAACTGCAGAAGGAAGGATTGCAACTGAGCCCTTCGGTCGATCGGCAACAATGGATCCGACGCGTCACCTTCGATCTCACGGGGCTTCCCCCCACCTGGGCAGAAGTGGCGTCCTTTTTGAAAGACTACTCACTGGATGCCTACGAAAAAGTGGTGGAACGGCTGCTGGAATCGCCAAGATACGGCGAACGCTGGGGGCGTCATTGGTTGGATATAGCGCGATACGCCGACACACACGGAGGCAGTGCCATCGGTTTCACGAAATTTCCATTTTCCTACACCTACCGCGATTATGTCATTCAAGCATTCAACGATGACCTTCCTTACAATCGATTTATCAAAGAACAACTCGCGGCAGATCAACTGGGACTCAAAGAGACTGATCCGGCACTCGCCGCTCTGGGATTTCTCACCATCGGTCAACGGTTTCGAACCCGACATGATATCATCGATGATCAAATTGATGTCGTGACCCGGGGATTGATGGGGCTCACAGCCACCTGCTCCAGGTGTCACGATCACAAATTCGACAACATTCCCACCACCGATTACTATGCGCTCTACGCCACTTTTGCGAGCAGTCACGAACCGGAACTGTTGCCGCTGATCGGTGAGCCGCAGCCTTCCGAAGCGTATACGGATTACGAGGACAAACTTCATGACCTCCAACAAACCTACGGTGACCTAGCCCGCGAACAAAGCGATGTCATGCGGGGAAGACTTCGCATGCAGGTGGGAGCGTTTCTGAAGGAACTGGCCAAAGGAACCCCTGAACAGGATTTGTCGGTTTCATTTCTCTCTTTTCGTACCGATGACATTCGGCCCCACGTGTTGGAACGGTGGCGAAAATACCTCGCGACGATGGATGCCTCCGATCCGGTGTTTGGACCATGGAAGCAATTGTCGCAAGTGGATTCCCGAGAATTCAGCGATCAGCTCGCTTCCAAACTCAAAACCTGGGAGGAGGAGAACGGGGATCTTACCAAAGCCACACCTCAACAAAACCTTGGAGCCACCGCCCCGAAATGGAATCCAAAGATCCTCGAGGCAATCAAAGAAATTAAGCCTGATTCGCTGGAATCACTCGCGGATGTCTACGGGAAGGTGTTTGCGAACACGCATCGGGAATGGTTGCAGGCCCGCGTTCAAGCTGCCGAAGAAGCCCTGCCCGGAGCGGACGTCATTCCGGATCAGGACGCCCGCCACCTGACAATCAACAGCGCCATCCTGCGTCAGCTACGCCGTCACCTCTACACACCTGACACTCCTACAGCGCTGCCTGACAACGAGGCATCCCGACTGCTGAACCGAACGGTCAGCGACAACCTTGGCGGCCGACGCGGAGCGATTCACAACCTTCACCTCACCGCGGCAGGCTCCCCTCCCCGATCCATGGCCTTGACGGAACCCAAACCTGAAGAGGATGAAGCGTATTATGTCTTCCGCCGGGGAAACCCACTGGACAAGGGAGACCGTGTTCAACCCCGTTTTCTGACGGCATTGAGCCAAGGCAAACCGAAGATATTCTCCCCCGGCACAAGACGCCTGCATCTGGCCGAATCGGTTGTTCACCCCGACAACCCGCTCACACGGCGCGTGCTGGTCAACTGGGTCTGGAGAAATCATTTCGGCAAAGGATTGGTCCGAACACCCGACGACTTCGGCACACGGGGCGATCCTCCTACACACCCGGAACTTTTGGATTACCTTGCAGAGACTTTCAGAGAAGAAGGATGGTCCATCAAACAACTGCACCGACGTATTGTGCTGAGCAAAACCTATCGACAGGGCTCGATTGAAAATGAAACATCACGCAACAAAGATCCCCACAACCAACTCCTTTGGCGCATGCCACGCCAGCGTTTGAGTCTGGAATCCATGCGCGACGCCATGCTGCAGGCTTCGGGCGAACTTGATTTAAGCATGGGCGGACGTCCCTTCGACATGATGACCGCCAGGATCACCCCGCGACGCAGCGTCTATGGCTTTGTCAATCGCGACGTGCCATCTCCGTTGCTAACCACCTTTGACGGAGCCAATCCCAGCGCATGCACCGCCAAAAGACCCGAAACAACCGTCCCGCAACAGACGCTCTTTGCGCTGAACTCGGCATTCATGTTGGATCGTGCCGAGGCATTGGTGCAAAGGCGCGAAGTCCAATCGGCAGAAAGCAATGAAGACAAGATTCGCGTGTTGTATCAGCGAACCCTTTCACGATGGCCGGATCCGGAGGAGATGCGGGCGGCTTTGGATCATGTCGAGCAATGGAAAGAAATATCGGAAACCGATCCCTGGCCGCGCCTGGCGCAGGCATTGCTGGCATCGAACGAGTTCAACTTTGTGGATTAAGAAATCATGCACTCCACGTTACCATTTAATCGACGCGCATTTCTGAAACGATCAGGAATGGGATTCGGCGCGCTTGCCCTGAACGGCATGCTCACCCGGGAAGCACAGGCCGCCACGAAAGGAACCACCCACTTTCCAGGCAAAGCCAAGCACGTCATCCATGTTTTTCTGAACGGCGGGATGTCGCAGGTGGACACCTTTGACCCCAAACCGGAACTCACCAAACGCGGTGGACAAATGCTGCCGTTCGACAACCTCCAGACCGAACGTCGCACCGGTGTGGCTCTCCCCTCGCCTTTCGAGTTCAAGCAACATGGTCAAAGCGGCATTCCGGTCAGCGATCTTTTCCCCCACTTGTCCCAATGTGTCGATGACATGGCGGTGATCCGGTCCATGTATGCCGAGCTGCCCAGTCATGAACTGTCATTGATGCTCATGAACACGGGCACACAACGCCTGGTGTGGCCAAGCTTCGGTTCCTGGTTGACCTGGGGCATGGGAACCGACAACGAAAACCTGCCGGGATTCGTTGCTCTCTGCCCAGGTGGCATGCCTGTGGGAGGCGCCGGCAATTGGCGCAGTGCTTTTTTACCGGGCGTCTATCAGGGCACCCACGTGGACAGTTCCAAAACCGACCCCAAGGAATTGATCGCCGATGTACACAATGCCCGATTGAATCGTCAGGAACAAAAGAAACAATTCGAACTGCTTCAGGCGATCAACCGTCGCCATTTGAGCCATCGGCCCGACGAAAGCGCGTTGGAAGCTCGCATTGCTTCATTTGAACTCGCCTACCGCATGCAGTTCGAAGCGACCGATGCGTTTGACGTCAGCAAAGAACCGGAGCACATCCTGAAACTCTACGGAGAAGGACCACAAAACCGGCAACTCCTGATCGCGCGCCGACTGGTGGAACGAGGAGTGCGTTTTGTCCAGACCTGGCACGGAAACATGCAACCCTGGGACAGCCATTCCAATATCAAAGACACCCATCGCCAGGTCGCCAACGAATGTGATCAGGGCCTCGCCGCGTTGATCATGGACCTGAAACAACGGGGATTGCTGGACGAAACACTCATCCTCTGCACCGGTGAATTCGGCCGGACTCCCTCGGTGGAAATGGACCAGGGCGGAGGCGGAGCCGCGCAAGGACGGGATCACAATCACTGGGGATTTTCACTCTGGCTGGCTGGAGGAGGCATTAAGGGAGGCACGACCTATGGAGCCACGGATGAATTTGGTTTCAAAGCTGTGGAAAATCCGGTCTCCATCCATGACCTGCACGCCACCATGCTTCATCTCCTGGGATTCGAGCACGAACGCCTCACCTACCGCTACGCCGGCCGTGACTTCCGCCTAACGGATGTCTTTGGACAGGTTATCTCGGATGTGATTGTTTAAGCGAATGGGTTAATAGGTGTAATTCCGTCGATCTCCTTAAAATCCTTCTCGTTTTCAGTTAGAATCAAAGGGATTGATTCTTGGATCATGAGAGCTGCCAACTGCCTATCAAAATAGTGTTGTCTTACTATTTTTGTTTCTCGGATCATTACTCAGAGTGGCATAGATCAGGACGTTGGTGTCCAATAGAATTCGCCCAGACAAGGATTCAACGTTCATAGGTTTCCGCTCGTTTAAAGCTCCCTTTGAACTCCCCTGGAGTGGTCACAATTTCGGTTTCCGTAGCAAGCGCCTGTTCATCAAGCAGTTTCTCTAATGCCAACTCAATAATCTGACTCCGAGACCGACGTTCCTGTTTTCGATAACGTTCAACATCATCCAACAACTGCTTATCAATAGTGGCACTAATATGACTTTTCATAACATGTAACCATTACAAAGTAACATAAAAGTCAATCATGGCTGAGAATAACCATTGGATAAACAAAGCCTAATTGATACTCATTGCAAGGTGAAGGGCAGTTCCAATGCCACAAAGAAAGGCGCTAGGGGACAGCACGTCCTACCTGTTCGGCAACGATGAGGCAATTTCACACAAATGGCCAAAGATTTCTCCGGGGTAATGACCCCCCCCAGGAAGGATCCGATTTACCAGTAGCCCCCCCAAGATAGATCTTGCCGTCCCCGGCGCGTCTCCTTGGGACATTCTTAACCAAAGCTGCTCTCCGTTTTGGGAAGCCCAAGGTTTTCGCACGCCTCACATCCGCATAGCTGTCGCTAGCGGGCGCATCGAGACGATACGTTCTACCTGAACGCCGTCCGCCGGGTAGGTCGTGCCGTCCCCGGCGCGTTTCCTTGGGGTGTTCTTAACCAGAGCTGCTCTCCGTTTTGGGAAGCCCAAGGTTTTCGCACGCCTCACATCCGCATAGCTGTCGCTAGCGGGCGCATCGAGTCGATACGTTCTACCTGAACGCCGCCCACCAGGTAGAACGTGCCGTCCCCGGCGCGTTTCCTTGGGGTGTTCTTAACCAGAGCTGCTCTCTGTTTTGGGAAGCCCAAGATTTTCGCACGCCCCACATCCGCATAGCTGTCGCTAGCGGGCGCATCGAGACGATACGTTCTACCTGCTGTGCACCACTGCGGCTCAAACCTTGATTCATCGTAACGAGCATGAGAAATAAAAAAGCCCCGAATCGGAATGATCCAGGGCTTTTTTCAAATTGCTCCTTATTCGTCCTTGCTGAGTTGGGCAATGACGCTGATGTCTTCCAGGGTGCTGGTATCACCTTGCAGTTCGGCTTGCCCGGACGCGATTTGCTTCAGTAAACGGCGCATGATTTTGCCAGAACGCGTCTTGGGAAGCGCATCCGCAAAACGAATGTTATCCGGTTTGGCAACCGGTCCGATTTCTTTACCCACATGATTGCGCAATTCATTGCGGAGATCTTTGTTGACCTTTGCCCCGCCTTTCAAAGTGACAAACGCAACCAAAGCCTGCCCCTTGATATCATCCGGACGTCCCACGACCGCTGCTTCGGCGACCTTGGGATGGCTGACCAGTGCGCTTTCAACCTCGGCGGTTCCGATGCGATGACCGGATACATTCAGCACATCATCGATGCGGCCAACGATCCAGAAGTACCCATCTTTATCCTGACGACAGCCGTCACCGGTAAAGTAACTGCCTTTGACTTCGCTCCAGTATGTTTCTACAAAACGTTTTTGATCTCCCCAAATACCCCGCAACATGCTGGGCCAGGGTTGACGGACCACCAGTTTGCCCCCTGTGTTCTTGGGAACGGCTTTTCCGTTGTCATCAACCACTTCGGGTTTAATACCGAAAAACGGCAAAGTGGCTGTTCCGGGTTTGGTCGGTGTGGCCCCGGGTAATGGTGTAATCATGATGCCACCTGTCTCCGTCTGCCACCATGTATCGACGATTGGGCAACGTTCCCCGCCAATAACGCGGTGATACCACATCCACGCTTCCGGATTAATGGGTTCACCCACCGTTCCCAACAAACGCAGTGAGCTCAAATCATGCTTGGCAGGCCATTCCTCACCCCATTTCATGAATGCACGAATGGCGGTTGGTGCCGTGTAAAGAATGCTGACCTTGTGTTTCTCAACGATATCCCAGAAACGATCCGGAGCCGGATGATTGGGAGCGCCTTCATACATCATCAAAGTGGCACCGTTAGCTAAGGGACCGTAGACGATATAACTGTGTCCGGTGATCCAACCAATATCGGCGGTGCACCAGTAAACATCCTTATCCTTGAGATCGAAGACGTATTTGGAAGTCAGTTTCGCTCCCAAAAGATATCCGGCGGTGGTGTGCAGAATCCCCTTGGGTTTTCCGGTGGAACCGCTGGTGTAAAGAATGAACAACGGGTGTTCACTGTTTAATTTCGCCGGGGCGCATTCTGTAGATGCATTGGCCTGCTCTTCGTGCCACCAGAAATCACGTCCCTTCTTCATCGTGATCTTGTTTTCACAACGACGGAGAACGATGACCGATTCGATCGACTTGGTGATATACCGTCCGCTCACTTTGACTTTCAGAGCATTGTCGACGTTTTCCTTCAGAGGCACCACTCCACCCCGGCGATATCCGCCATCAGCGGTGATGACCATTTTTGCCTGGGAATCCTGAATACGATCAGCAACCGACTGGGCACTGAAACCACCGAAAACGACCGAGTGAATCGCCCCGATGCGAGTACAAGCCAACATGGCCACGGCAGCTTCCGGCACCATGGGCATATAGATCAAAACAACATCTCCCTTTTTGATGCCACGATTCTTGAGGACATTGGCAAACTGACACACTTCGCGGTGCAATTGACGGTAGGTCAGCGTGCGCTCTTCGCCAGGCTTGCCGGGTTCAGCCGGTTCGCCTTCCCAGATGATGGCGGCCTGGTTGGCCTTTTCCGAATCCAGGAATCGATCCACACAGTTGACACTGACATTGGTTTGCCCGCCAATGAACCATTTGGCATTGGGAGCCTTCCATTGCAGCACTTTTTTCCATGGTTTGAGCCACACCAATTCCTTCTCAGCCTGCTCACTCCAGAAAGCTTCGGGTTGCTCGATGGAGCGCTTGTACATCTTTTTGTATTGCGCCATCGATCCGATGTGAGCCTGCTGGGAAAACTCCTTGGAAGGTTTAAAGACACGATCCTCACGCAACATCGATTCGATGTTCTTCGCGCCGGCACGTTTACTGGTAGCTTTTTTCTTACTCATGATGTTCAGATGGAAATCGTCCGCACATCATAAAACCTGCGCCACAACCGTCAATCCTGAAGCCATCGAAGTTGCGATCAAGTTGGAATCGGAGTAGAGCCCGAGACATATCTTGATGAATATAGTTTTTAAGGTTTCAAAAAACCAAGATTGCCTCGAATACGAATCGGGATACAATATCGTTATGAATGTCATGCTGCCCGCAGAACTTGAATGTCGTTACACAGCGCAAACCACATCTTTGATGCTAGCGATCGGGTTGTTTGTAACCGAAGAGACTACGTTGGGGCAATCAGCTCAAGTCGCCGGGATGTCCCAGGCAGAGTTTCTCCGCGAGCTTGGTCGTCGCAGAATCCCTATCCATTATGGGCAGGAAGACCTCACCGATGATCTTCAAACAGTAGATGCGCTATCTGTTCAATGATTGTTGTTTCCGACACCTCTCCACTCACGGCACTGCTAACGGTGGGACATGAGGACATTTTACCCCAAATTTTTGATGAAGTTTTCATTCCTCAAGCTGTTCAAAACGAACTACTGCGCAGCCACAATAAACTTCCGGAATGGCTTAGGACTGTAGAAATCAAGGATACTGCACAGGCCAAGAAATACCTACAAATTGTAGATATCGGCGAAGCAGAAGCTATCGAACTTGCACGCGAGCTCCATGCGGATAGGTTGCTAATCGACGAACGGAAAGGACGTAAACTCGCTGTTCAGGAAGGATTACCTGTAATCGGATTGCTTGGTGTGGTTCTACTTGCCAAGCGAAAGAACCTAATATCGTCTGCACGACAATTCCTGCAACGTCTCGAGCAGGAGGCAGGGATGTATCTCGCACCGGACGTCCGGGACACTGCACTAAAAAGCGTTAATGAATAAAAAAGCTCGGAAAAACAACCTCTATTGCACCAAGTGTAAATCCACCGGCTCCCCGCGTTCCTCATCATTTGGTGAGGGCATATTTTCAGGTCTTGAACCGGTCCCTCCGGTGGTTTTGTAAGCGGCCGGACCTTATTCCTGCGCCTTGACTTTTTTAAGGTGCGGTGCACGGATGGCGATCAGGATGAAGGCTGCGAGGGCCAGGATCATTCCGAAGCCGAAGATGGGTTGGAGCGAGTTGTCTGCGGATGCGGACAGGCGTCCGGCGATCCAGTTGGTCATCATCGGTCCCACACCGGAACCAAATACCACCAACAGAGTCTGGGCGGTGGCGCGGACGGATTGACCGGCGATCATGTTGGCAAGGATGCTGAGGGTGATATGGAAGAATACAATGACCATTCCAGCCAGCAAATAGCTCAAAGCAAGCACCCAGGGATTGGTGGAGAGGTAATAAAGCAAATGCCGAAGAATAAGGCTGGCGGCTCCAATCAACAACGCTGAGACAAACCCCCAGCGCCGGATGTAGGTTCGTAAGAAGGGAAACAGGGCCACTTCCAGAGCCACTCCAATGCATTGGATCGGACCAATCCAGGCGACCGGAACGCCATTGGCCTTGAGATAAGGGGGTCCGTAATAAACCACAAACGAAAAGGATCCGGACAACAGAAAGAACGCTCCCAGCAGGGTCATGTAATCTTTGTTCTTAAAAAGCTTTCGGACATCTTCCCAATAGCCTGAATGCTGGGTTGTTTTGGAGGGTTTCGCAGGTTGTGTGATGGGCGGCAGAAAGAGCGTGCTGACGGCGGTCAACAGTGCCGAAGCCATCCCGAGATACAAGACGAAATGCAGCGAGGTTCCGGCATGGGTGAGCAACCAGCCAAAGATCACTCCGGAAGGGATCATCCAACCAAGCGAACCCCAGGCGCGCAGGAAACCAAACTGTTCTTGAGGATTGCTCAGGTAATGAAAACTCAGCGCATTGATCAGGGTGAATGTCGGGTGGTAGAAAGAATAAAACATCAGGAATCCCACCAGGAGTCCGACGAATTGGTTTTGCGACTGCAACCAGACCAAGGCCACACAGGCCATGATGTTCAGAAAGGTGAATACTTTTTGGATCGGAACATACCGGTCGGCAATCATCCCCCAGAGAAAGGGAAACACCAGGTAGGTGGAGGAGGAAATGGAAAAGATGGTTCCGATGGAGGCAAATGAGAGACCGCTTTCCTCCAGCCACATCGCCATGAATGGCAACACCGATCCACCCACCGCGAATTGAAGGGTCATGACCACAAACAGTGACCGGGGAACGTCTTTCCAATGATGATCACTCATGGTCGGTCATATTGTCTGAATAGGCGCTTCAGGGATGGCATCCAGAAACCGTTGTCCATAACGTTTCAACAAGACGCGGTTGTCCAGCACCGCCACGATGCCGTGGTCGTTCTGGGTTCGGATCAATCGCCCGATGCCCTGTCTGAATTTCAGGATGGCCTCCGGCAATGAATACTCGAAAAAGGCGTCCCCTCCCCGAGCCGCTATGCGCTCGACGCGCGCCTCGGTCAACGGATGATCGGGAACCGCAAACGGCAGTCGGGTAATGATGACATTCTGCAACGAATCACCCGGCACATCCACTCCCTGCCAAAAACTGTCCGCGCCAAACAATACCGAGGATTCATCCTCTTTAAACCGTTCCAACATGGTGGAGCGAGGCAGCCCGGTTCCCTGGACATACAAGGTGATGCCTTTGGATTCGAAGTATGGCAGCATTTCCTCACCAATGTCCCGCATGAGTTTCAGGTTGGTGAAGAGCACGAAGGCTCTGCCCCCGGTCATTTCGGTGAAGTGTTTGATCCAGTGACAAAGGCTGTCGCGATAGGCGTCGTCACGAGGGTCGGCCATTTTGGAGACGACGTAGACCTTCATCTGTCGCTTGAAGTCAAAAGGTGATCCCAATTGCAGCGTGCGTGCATCATACCCTCCGATGCGAGTCACAAAATAGTCCATCCCCTGCTTCAACTTGCCTTTGCCTCCACCAGGGCCTGACGGAAAATGACCCGCTTTTGTTTCTGGCGCGTTGCCAGCCATGGACAAAGTGGCGCTCGCCATGATGACGGAGGTACCGCTGTCAAAAAGCCTGTGTCTTAGGAATTCGGACACGTCCACCGGCGCGGCGTTCAGGGTGAGGTTTTGTCCGGTCCGGCCTCCTCGTTCCACCCAGTAGACGTAAGGATCGTATTCCTGGGTCAGGAACATGGCGATGGTTTCCTTCAATTCCGCGAGGCGTCGGTTGCAATCCTGCAGTTCCTGTCCGATTTCGCGGTCGTCTGAGGTCTTGATCAATTCACTGATGGACGTTCGCAAACGTTGCAAGGGAAGCGTGAGGCAATCCTCCACCAGGTCCGGCCGTCGAATCCGCAGTTCACGCCAGAATCCCGCGGACTTCCACCCACCTGCCCGGCCGCCTGATTCCTGTTTGTTGGATTCCAGGATTTCGTTGCAGGCTTCCTCCACTTCGCTGAAAAAAGATTTGGCATGAGTATGAACATCACTGACTTGCTGCACCACTTTCCCTTTTTGGAGCACGGACAGCAGACCTTTTTCAGTGGAAGGGTTCCACAGACGGTTCAGCGCAAAATGGATCTGGGCACTGGAAATCCCGAGACCGATGTGACGCGAAGCCACCTGCTCCACCGTGTGGGCTTCGTCAAAAATGACAAAATCGTTCCGGAACAAAACCCCGCCGTCACTGGGTTCTTCGACGGAGTTTAACAGGGTAAAAAACAAGGTATGATTCAACACCACCACGTCGGCGGACATGATACGTTGCCGGGCTTTTTGGAAGAAGCAGACGTCATTTGTTTCGGCAAAATCGGATTTGGGACCGCACATTTTGGGCGAACACAAACCTCTTTCGGAACACACCTGGGACCAAACCTTGGGATTCGGTTCTTCGTCAAAATCGGAGAGACTGCCGTCGCCCGTTTCCCTGGCCCATTCCTGAATACGCTGCAGTTCGGCGCTTTCAGGTGAGGTGAACAAACCGTCCGCCATCTGAAGGGCTTTGTGAAGTCGTTTGGTGCACAGATAATTATGCCTTCCCTTCAGCATGGTATACGAGAATTTGACCGGCAGCACCTTGCTGAGCATGGGAAGGTCTTTCTCGACCAACTGCTCTTGAAGATTGATGGTGTGAGTGCAGATGACCGCCCGTTTCCCTTCCGAAACAGCAAAAAGGATGGCGGGAATCAGATAACCAAGACTTTTTCCAACCCCGGTTCCTGCTTCAACAATCAAATGTTCGCGGTCGCTGAGCGCCTCGGCGACAGCTTTGGCCATGGCCTGTTGCTCGGGGCGGTATTCAAAGTTTCGGGCGCCGGAAAGCAGGCCGCTTTCCGAAAAAATCGATTCAACATGATCCACCAACTCGCTGTTGCCCGGACCTGCAGGTTCACCCTCCGAAACTCTGATCATAAAAGGTTTGTTGAGTGCCTCATCAATACTCGCGAGGCCGCAACACCACCACATCCTGTTCGGCGCGATTTTTGACGATCATGTTATCTGGAAGAATGCCACGCCAACAGACATTGGGATACACGATGGAATGCCGTCCAATCAAGCTACCCGGATTGAGCACGGCATTGCACCCCACTTCACCATAGTCACCGATGACTGCTCCCAGCTTCCTCATTCCGGTATCGATGGGCATGCCATGCACGTCGACATCATCCACAAAAATGGTGTCCTGGGTCAGTTTGAAGTTGGAAATTTTAACCCCGGCTCCCAGGTGGGCATGGAAACCCAGAATGGAATCCCCAACATAATTGAAATGAGGGGCCACCGCATGGTTGAAAAGGATGCTATGCTTGATCTCGGTGGCATTTCCGACCACGCAGTGATCGCCTATGATGACGTTTTCACGGATATAGGCATTCGCCCGAATTTGACAATTTTTGCCGATGATGGCAGGCCCCAGGATGGTGGCACCCGGCTCGATGACCGTCCCTTCACCGATGAAGACGTTCTCCCCGATGAATCCCGGTTGTCCTACAGTTGTGTGCAATTGCTCGGGGCGAACGTTTTTTGCAACGTAATCCTTCAAGCCTTTCAAGCCTTCCCAAACGCGGGAAAGGTCGGTGAACAAACAGGCATGTTCGGTTTCCTCCAAATTTAAAAAATGCTCCGGTCTCAGCATGCGGGGTATCCTACGTATCCTCTGTACAATGGAAAGTGAAAACAGATAGAGCAGCTTACAAAAATCTCGAAAGGTAGGTTTCAAGGTTGAATCCACTTTATCGAATTTGAGAAAACACCGTGTTCAAAATTACAACTCAACTAAAAACCCACTCCACACATAGGTCATTACATATTCACTATCAACATTTAACCACTCAAACCACCTCCCAACCGGGTAAAGAAAGCCACTCAAAGTTGGTATTGGCAGCTTTTTTGCTATTTCACAGAGAGAAAATGATTAGGATTGGCACAGCTTGGAAGGACATGAGGATGGAATCGAAAATCGAGTCTCGAATAACGAAAGGGCACAGACACAACCTGACAGGGAGAATGTCGCTGATGGCATGCCTGCTACTCGTGGGTCTGGCACCTTGGCTGGCAGCCCAAAAACCGGACACTGCACCAGCTGCCCCGGTGGCATTTAGAGGCAAGGCATCCGAAGGAAAAATTGAGCTTACCTGGAGCCATACGTCCAGCCGCACATTGACTGGATTCGAACTGATCCGTTCCCTCACCCCCGACAACCCGGAAACGCCAACCAGACTCCCAAACGATGCAGATTCATTTACAGATGAGATGATTGTGGATGGCTTGACCTACACCTACGAGCTGTATGCACTCGAAGGAGATGCCAAGAGCGAACCAGCCACCCTCAGCATCCAAGGAATCGGGGCTTCAGCCCCCACACCGACCGATCCGCCTGTCGATCCGACTGATCCGACTGATCCGACTGATCCGGTTGATCCGGGCCCTAACCCGTCGCCAGGCATCAAACCCCGCGTTGTTCGGCAATCCGGATCAGCGGAGCTGCTTCCGGGTGTATCCGCGACATTAAACGTGGAGGCTGAAGGAACGGCTCCTCTGGAATATCAGTGGTTTTTCAACGGCATTGAACTTCCGAATGCAACGGAACCTTTCCTGCAGGTTAATAACTTCAATGAGAACAAAGTGGGAAATTACATATTGAGAGTCACCAACGCTGCTGGTTCGATCTTATCCAATCCCATGCGACTGGATCTGAATGCCAATCAGGGACAAACAATCGTAGCCATCACCTGGGATGCCAGGTTTGAAAGCGCCGAAGGCAACAACAGCAAACCAGTCGGGGTCTTTCATCAGGGTAGTGGAGCTGTCGTTGCCGGAACTTTTGCGGAAAATGACGGCAACAACCGGGACCTTCTGGTCATCGGCTACGATTCCAGTGGAAAACAGAGTTGGGCGGTTCGTCCGAGCTTTAATGATAATAGCCAGGAAACGGCTGAAACCGCCGTCATGGATAGCTCCGGCAATGTGATTGTCGGAGGTATTTCCCTGGTCAACCCGGCAGATTTGGTGGAAGAAATCACTCAGGACCTTCCACAAGGCCCTGTTCAACTTCCATTTCTGGCATCCGTTGGCAGTGGAGGATCGATCAATTGGACATTCTCGCCCCCCATTTCTCCTGAAGATCGAATTGACATCGTGGACATGCAGTCGGACCGCAATCAATCCATTTTTCTCCTGGCGAACATGAAATCCAGAGAAGCGGAGGGGATGATCATTCAAGAACTGAACGCCAGTAGCGGCGAACCTTTCGAACCCATTTGGTCCGATCCCAAGGCCCCCTTCTTTGCAGAAGCCATGGCTGTTTCTCCCAATGGGCGCATTTATGTCCTGGGAGTTTCGAGTGATAATGGTGGTGAGTTGGAAGTCCGATGTTATCGACAAAATGGCCGCATGGATTGGGCAACCAACCTGGCCAGCCTGGGGTATTCCCGATTTGCTCCGGACAGTATCCACGTGGATCCCAGAGATGCCCTTTACCTCGTAGGAACCACCGTCAGCGCAGACACCGGGGCTGACATCCAGATCATTCACCTGAATTCCGATGGAACCAATCATTGGCAAAACCAGATTTCACTAAAGGGAAACACCACCGAAATCCCCGAAGTGGCTGCCGTTGATTCAAACGGGGCATTGATCGTAGCCGGCACAACAAGCTCCCCCACCTCGGGCACACAGATCATCATCGGCAAATTCCTGGCGGCAGGTCGTGCGGCATGGGCCAGTGCAGTTCCCCCCTCCTCACCAAACCAACCGGACCAGGTCACCAGCATTGACCTGGACACCAACGATACCATTTACCTTTCAGCCATCCGGTATGACGCCCAGACTGGTCAGGATTTTGCATCCCTTGTCTTTGCCCCTACTGGAGAACTGACATATGAAACGAGATTCAAAGAAAACAGTAACGCACCGGAAGAAGCCACTCATATTGATGCCGACTCGAATGGAAACGTTCTTTTAACGGGATTCACCACCATCAACAACGAGCCACAGATTGTCACAGTAAGACAAGCCCCCAGAGCCACCGAAACCAATGAACTCCCCGAGATCAAATGGAACGATCAACCTTTCCAAAAACCGGTGGCCGCCCCTGGAAAATGGACCTTGGAACTCGAGGCCAAGGATCCCGATGGAACCATCACAAAGGTCGAGTTTGTGGAAGGGCTGAATGTATTGGCTACGGACACAGAATCTCCATTCACCTACGATTTTTCATCCGATGCAGCCGAAACACGCCGTTTCTTTGCCCGCGCCTATGATGATCAGGGCGGCGTTTCCATTTCCGATGTGCTGAATGTGGAAATCATTCTTCCCGCGGAAGAAGGCCCCGTTTTGTCCCAGACACTCACAGACCAGACCGTTACGTCCGGATCGGACCTGACCTTGGACTTTGGCGTGGTTGGCGCTGAGCCGTTGCGCTACCAATGGTTTTTGAATGGTGAACGTTTGAAGGGTGCTGATGAGGAAACCCTGCCCATCCTTCCCGCAGTCACTCGAGCCAATTCAGGAAGTTACTTATTGCGTGTGGAAAACAGGGACGGAAGAAACTTTTCAGATCCAGTCATCGTCTCACTTGACTGGCCTGTTCTCGATGGAGCGGATGCATTCAGTCAGGCAACCGCCCTCCCCGGAAATTCGGGTAATGTACGCACGAGCAACGAAAACGCCAGCCTGGAAGCAGGCGAACCGCGTCATGGCAACAAGCGCGGCGGAAAATCCATTTGGTATACCTGGCGCCCGGATGCTTCGGGATTGGCTACCCTTTCCTTACAAGGTTCGAGCTTTGACACATTGCTCTCCGTCTACGCGGGCAACGATATTGCGACGTTAACCGAACTTGAGAGGGACGACGACCGCGGCGGTTTTTCTACCAGTGCCCTCCAGTTCAACGCACAAGCGGGGGTGGATTACCTGATCGCTATTGACGGTTTCAACGATGCCAGCGGAAACATCCTATTCAGTTGGGACCTCAATGTTGCACAACTGGTCAGCATCCCCAGAGTCCGGATCACCCCTGAAAAAAACACCGTCAACCTGGGCGAAGACATTCCACTTACCGCCTCGGTCACCGGAAACATCCAAAACGTCACCTTGCAATGGTTCCACAACGGCACACCCGTTCCGGGAGCGAACGGCACGACATTGGTTGTTACGGCAGCGACACCACAGGATGCGGGTGCCTACTGGATCACCCTGGATGCGGGCGGCAACAATACCCGCACACAACCCGCACACCTCACTGTCAACGTCCCTAGACGAGGAGGACGCATCATTCGGGAATTGGTATTGGAAGAAAAATTTGCAGATTTGTTCTTCAATATTCAGGACTTGCGCCCCGGACTGCTGTTCCAACCTCAGCGCGTAGGCTCCGCGTTCCGTACGCGTCAGGCATCCTTGGCCACGGGCTTTACCGGCGCACAGATCTTCAACACCTTCGGCGCGACCAAGGAAGCTGGCGAACCGGATCATTGCGGCATTCCCGGAGGCGCCTCCCAATGGTTCGCATATGAAGCCCCCGCGGACGGCGATCTGACCATCAGTACGGACGGCAGCGATTTTGATACCGTCATGGCGGTATACACCTCCACTGGCAGCAGTTTTGATGACCTCACCGAAGTGATCTGTGACAATGATAGCGGAGCGGATGGACTCGACAGCCTGGTCACCTTTTCGGTGACAGCCGGAACAGTCTACTTCATCGCAGTCGATGGAGTGGATGCTGCCACCGGCACCGTCAACCTCGCCTACGAACTGGATGTGGGCATGAGCATCCAGAACGTCGGTCTCCAAAACGAAGGTCTGCAATTCGAAGTCCAGACAGTCCCCGGCCTCAACTTCCTCATCGAAGGAACTGAAGACATGATCACCTGGAGCATTCTTGAAAGCACCAGCTCGGTAGACGGCACCTACATCTACACCGACAGCACCGCGTTACCCGGGGTTGGAACCCTTCGTTTCTACCGCGTCACACCAGGTGAATAATATTTGGATTTGATTTTCGGGCGGGATTCCTGAAGATACATCCATGTTCCAGCGAGTGCTTTTACTATGGATGGCTTGTACCTTGAGTCTGAACGTGGCCGCTGAGCGCCCGAATATCCTGCTGATCATGGCGGATGATCTGGGCTTCTCGGACCTTGGTTGCTACGGATCTGAGATCAAAACCCCCAACCTGGATCGACTCGCGAAATCAGGTCTGAGGTTCACACAGTTCTACAACACCGCCAAATGCCACTCGTCCCGGGTTTCCCTATTGACCGGACTCTACTGTGATCAGGCGGGTTCGGAATCATTGAACCGGGGAACCACCATCGCCGAGGTATTGGGATCCGCCGGTTACTTCACGGCCATGTCCGGAAAATGGCATTTGAGCAAGCAACCCACCGATTTTGGATTCGACCGCTACTGGGGGCATTTATCCGGCGCCGTCAATTTCTTCGTAGGAGACAATTCCTTTCGCTTGAATGGAGAAAAGTGGGAAGTACCCGAAACCCTGAATGGCAAACCTTTTTACACCACCCATGCCATGACCGATTTCGCGCTGGACTTCCTCGACGAAGCCACGCAAACCGATAAACCCTTCTTCCTATACGTCGCCTACAACGCCCCGCACTACCCGTTGCAAGCTCCCGAAAAAGATGTCCGCAAGTATGAGGGTCAATATGATCAAGGATGGGATGCTTTGCGAAAAACAAGACATCAGCGTCAGTTGGATTCCGGTCTGCTTCCAGCCAAATGGAATCTATCCCCTCGCCCGGACCATGTCCCGGCATGGAGTGATGTCGAATCTTCGGAAAAATCCTGGGAAGCCGATCGCATGGAAGTCTTTGCCGCCATGGTGGACGTATTGGATCAGAACATTGGAAGACTCGTTCAACGACTGAAAGACCAGGGCGTCTATGACAACACCTTGATTCTCTTTTGTTCGGATAATGGTGCCTGCCCGTTTGAACGAACCAGGGGAAGATATCTGAAACCTTGGGATCCAAAATCTTACTGGACGTACGACGCCAGTTGGGCACACGCCGGAAACACCCCGTTTCGTCTGTATAAACAAAACCAGCATGAAGGTGGCATCAGCTCACCCATGATCGCTCACTGGCCCAAAGGCCTGAAACTAAAATCCGGTGAAGGTATCCGCACTCTCAAAGACGGCAGTGCGGTCACAGACCAACCCGCCCACCTGATCGATGTCATGGCCACCGCGATCGAACTCGGCGATGCCACCTACCCCTCACAAGTTGGCGAACGCAAGATCGATCCTTTGATGGGCAAATCACTCGCGCCCATCTTCGAAGGTAAGCAGCGCGATCCCCACGAAACACTTTACTTTCACTTTGGAACCGATCGGGCCTTGCGTCAGGGACCATGGAAACTGGCATCCGCAAAACTGGGGCGTTGGGAGCTCTATAACATGGATGAAGACCGCACCGAACTCAACGATCTGTCAGAACAACATCCCGAGCGAGTGGAAGCCATGGCCAAAGAATGGTTTAAGATCGCAAAAGATGTGGAACGGCTCAAAGGCAAACAAGTCGCACCGGTCAAAGACAAGCGAACGCCCCTGAACTTCCGCAGGAGCACCAAAAGCGGTTCGGCTGCCAGGAATTAACCAGATCCTTTGCTTTCAATCATATGCACGCATCAATCGTCCGATCATTCTGGATCATCCTGACCATCGTCCTCGCCGCACCAGTTCTGGCTCAGGAAAAGTTACCTGCGTTGAATCCTGAAAAAGGAATTCGATTCCACCCTGTCGAACAACATATCGAGGGATGGAACATCCATATTGAACCGACCTTATTGGAGACAGACAAAGGAAAACAGGCCATTCGCATGCTGGCCGATCATTTGCACCGAATCTCCATCCTGATTCCGGCGGAACCTCTCAGGAAAATGCGGACATTGGAGATTTGGATGGAAGAGAACCACCCCACCCTTAAATCCATGCAGTATCATCCGAGCCAGGGGTGGTTGACAAACAACGGACACGATCCGCGTCTGGCAAAGAAGGTGCATATCCCGGTTGCTGCACACCTGCTTTCACGTCAACAACTCCTGAAACATCCAGCAGTCGTGTTGCACGAACTGGCCCATGCTTACCATGATCAGATTCTCGATTTCGATCATCCGGAGATTCTGGCAGCCTTCAAAAAAGCGGAGGCGGCCGGGACATACGAGGAAGTGTTGCTCTACACCGGGAAAAAAGTCCGCCACTACGGGCTCACCAATCACAAGGAATACTTCGCCGAGGCCACCGAAGCCTATTTTTATCGCAACGACTTCTACCCCTTCGTCCGCGCCGAACTCGAACTCCACGATCCGGAGATCCATAAAGTGCTGGAGAAAATTTGGGGTAACGCTCGATGAAAACAGGTGGGTGCAAGTCAGGCCGAGGTCTGAACAGCTGCCTCCTGCTTTCTATATTGAGGCATCTCCATGATGACACCGGCAACCATCAATAGCACAAATATCTAACACAGGCTGAACAGCTAATCCTTTTCTTGAATCAATGCCAGCGCGATGTCCGACTTGAATGAAGGAGCACTGAGGACTCTGATGCCGCCGCCCTGTATTTTTTCCTTTTTCCGAATTTCTCCGGTCAATGTATCGGTCCAGCATGCAGACCAAGATCCCTCCGTTAGTTGAATCTTGAGTTCAATCGGACCATCATTGACCAGATAGATTGCCATGGCTTTCCCTGGCTGAACCAGGGCGCGCGCGTTTCCACCTTCCGGCACACCACCATGAATCACTGAATTGTCGGGATGCATGTGAACGAAATCAAACTGGCGGATAAAATCTCCAAGAATCTTCATCTGCCTGCGAAAACCGGTATTACCTCCCCCTGGTTGAGTGGACGGATAGTCAAAGGTTCCGTCCTCAAATCCGACCGCGAACGAGTAATCTAGGTGATTGAACAACCCCCCACCCGCGATGATAAAATCCCAGGCTTCTTTACGATATGGTTCATCGGCGTTACCTCGAAATCCGGTTTCATTGTCGCCGATCACTTTGTTCAAATGGTAATTCATCCCCACAGCATAGGGAGGAGTGGCGTAATGGAAGTTGAACACGGAAACTCCGGGATGCGGATCTTCGATCAAGGCCTTTTTGTTGGCGATGTTTTGAGTGATCAGGTGCTTTTTGGCGAACCCCTGCTCCGTTTCAATCATGATGTCGGCAATGCGATGCTGCCATTCCATCGTCACGCCCCCGAAGTATGGTTCGTTGGCGATTTCGAGCATGACGTTGTCGTATGGATTGAGGACTTCGGTGAGTTTCCGCGTCAAAGCTTCCTGATAGGCCAGCAATCCACCATTTCGATCCAATGTATAAACATCGTTCCGGCCGATATCTCCGACACCGTTGACGTTATTGGCAGCATTCATCGGACTCAATTCCCACTGCATATCCCGATACATGGGACAAAAAAAGGTAAACTCAACGACCACACCTTTCTCCTGAGCATACTCCACCAGATCCCTGAGACGTTTGAAATAAGCCGGATCCCATGCATCCAGATCAAACTTGTTGCCACCATTCGCATAACCAGGCGTATCACTCCGTTTCCAGGGAGTGAGGAGACGCCCCTCCAGCGGGGCCAATGTGTTTCTTGTGATTTTAAACGCTCCCTGAGGCTCGCAATAGGCCCCACTGAACACACGGGTCAGGTTCATTTCCTGATCCGCAAGCGTATCCAGATAGGTTCGATAGTTAAAATCAAGATTCAAAAGAGCTCCATAATGCTCGGCCGAAGTGATTAAGATAGTGGGTTGCCCCCGCCACAAGAAGTAGTGCGGGTTATCGGGATGCAGTCGGATGGGCGCAGCAGACTGAGCTTCAGCCACATTAGCTTGGCCCAACAGAAACAAAACCGCCCCAACGAAAACAGGTATCAGCGAAGAGACTTTCATGATTCAAAACAGATTGACGACATCTTAAGGGATATCTGCATCGCCGTCACTTTAATCTTAACTGATAAAGAGATACCTCATTCACTTCAGCGAGGGCTTGTTTGAGGTTCAAACCTAGTAAAACGAAATCCGCACAATCAAGGAACCCGCTTGCGTCTGGGAGGGAAGCTCGTTAGCCTGTGGGCATGAGTCAATATGGTGCTCCCATTGGAGGCAAACCACCCGGCGGCCCCGTTCCGCCGCGCGGTTATTATTCGCCCTACCCACCGCCCCGGCGTCGGTTTGGCTTGTGGTTTATCATCTTTGTATTGTTCGGATTACTGGTGCTCAGCACCTTGAGCAACATGGGGTATTACCTCGATTCCGTGGCGAACTCGGGAAGCGCCGGTATCGGCCTCCCTAAACTGGAGGAGATCCAGGTGGAAAACAATGGCGCCAGCGACAAGATCCTGGTGGCGGATGTCACCGGCATCATATCCAGTCTGGCGCTGGAGCGGAGCGGGGTCAACATGGTGCGCTGGATGGATGAGCAACTCAAACAGGCGGCCGAAGATTTCCAGATCAAAGCTGTCATCCTGAAGGTGGATTCCCCCGGGGGCGAAGTCCTGGCTTCGGATCAAATCTATGAAACCATCCTGAAATTCCAGGAAGAAACCGGCAAACCGGTCATCGCCTCCATGGCAGGACTGGCCGCATCCGGAGGATACTACGTTTCGGCGCCCTGCCGCTGGATTGTTGCCCACCCGCTGACCATCACCGGCAGCATCGGCGTGATCATGCACGGTTACAATTACCGTAACTTAATGGAGAAAGTTGGAGTGGAACCCAACGTTTTCAAAAGCGGAAGATTCAAGGACATGCTCAGTGGCGAAAAATTCCCCGACGACGTTTCACAGGAAGAAAAAGCCATGGTGCAGGAAATGGTCGACACCACCTTCAATCGCTTCAAACAAGTCATCCAGGAAGGCCGTGACTGGGCCCAAAGTCAGGATGGCGACTCCGGCAAACCGCTTGCAACAAATTGGCAAAATTTCGCCGACGGTCGAATCCTATCGGGCGAACAAGCTTTCGAATTGGGATTGGTGGATGAATTGGGCGGATTTGACAAGGCGGTCGAACGAGCCAAATCACTTGCCGGCATTGCCGAGGCCAACCTGATTGCTTACGACAAGCCCTTTTCATTTTCCTCCTTCTTTCGTTTTCTGGGCAAAGCGGAATCCAATCAAAAGATCGAGGTCGACCTTGGCTTTGATCGCCCCAGATTACAGGCTGGCCGTCTATACCTGCTTTCACCGACTTACATTCAATAATTCACCTTCATTTAATCGCATTCCCCCACAATCACATGGCAGCTAAAAAAACATCCAAAAAGGCAAAGACACAAAAACCGGATGATGTCTTGATCATCGCAGACAGCGAACTCAGCGCCGATATGCTTTATGCCACCGGCATGTTCGTCCCCGACCCCTTCATATACCTACGTCGCAAGGGCAAGGAAATCATCTGCATGAGCGATCTGGAATTCGATCGAGCCGCCAAGGAGGCCCCTCATTGTGAAGTGGTGTCCCTCACAAAAATTCAGTCCATCCTGCGACGGACGGGAGTTGAACAGCCGGGCTGGGGAGAAGTGGCGAGTTGGATGTTGAACAAATACCGGGTTCAATCCATTCAGGTTCCGGATGCATTCCCATTGAAGATGGCCAACATCATCAATAAACATTGTCCCAAAATTAAATTGAACCCCACCGAAGTGTTCCCGGAACGCCTCATTAAACAGCCCAAAGAAATTAGTCACCTGCAGGAAGCATTGCGCATGACGGAAGTTGGGTTGGAAGTAGCGGTCCGCACCTTGAAACAATCAAAGATCGGCCCCAAGGCACAGCTTCTCTTCCAAGGCAAACCCCTGACTTCCGAAAAACTGAGAACCATTATCCACACAGCTATCTGCCAGGAAGGCGGACAAGCCAACAATACGATTGTCGCCGGAGGCAACCAGGCTTGCGATCCGCATAACCGGGGCACAGGACGACTCAAAGCCCACCAGGCCATCATTCTTGACATCTTTCCCCGTTCAGAAACAACGGGATATTTTGGCGACATGACGCGCACCGTGGTGCGGGGCAAAGCCAGTGATGGGGTGAAGAAGCAATACGCAGCCGTGGGCGAAGCCCAACAGGCGGCCATCGACATGGCTCGAGATGGAGTCTCCGGCCTTGCCATCCATGAAGCAGTGGAAAACGTATTTAAAAAACACGAATTCCCCACCAAGCGCATCAAAGGGCGGATGTCGGGATTCTATCACGGAACCGGTCACGGACTCGGACTCGAAATCCACGAATGGCCCCGCATGGGGAAAGCGTCGCAGGATATCATGCGTTCCGGCAATGTCATGACCGTTGAACCAGGCCTCTATTATTACGGCATCGGCGGTGTTCGCCTGGAAGATGTCATCGTGATTCGCCCGGGCAAGGCGCGCGTGCTTACTTCCTTCGAAAAGGTTTTGGAAATTTAATCAAATTAAGACTTCAGACAAACAAGCGATATGCGAGTGACAGATCGGTCCAAAGAACTATTTGCAGCTTCATTGAAACACATTCCCGGAGGCGTCAACTCCCCCGTCCGGGCCTTTCGTGCGGTGGGTGGCGAGCCTTTTTTTGTCGACCGCGCCAAGGGCGCCCACATATGGGATGTCGATGGAAATGATTACATTGACTACGTCGGCACGTGGGGACCGGCGATTCTTGGCCACGCCTACCCGGGCATTATCGACGCGGTCAAAAAAGCAGCGGATCACGGGACCAGTTTTGGCATCCCCAATCCATACGAACCCCGCATGGCCGAACTGATCAAGGAACTGTTCCCCAATGTGGACAAGGTCCGCATGTGCAATTCCGGAACAGAAGCCTGCATGAGCGCCATCCGTGTGGCTCGCGGCGCGACCGGTCGGGACAAGATCATTAAATTCGATGGATGTTATCATGGACATACGGATTCACTTTTGGTCAAGGCCGGTTCGGGCGCTTTGACATTTGGGAATCCTGACAGTGCGGGCGTGCCCAAAGAGTTCACTCAACACACCGTCGTCCTCCCCTACAACGATGCCGATGCCGTGACGCAAGCGTTGGAAGCCAACAAAGATCAAGTCGCCGCCATCATCCTGGAACCCATTGTTGGCAATGCCGGGTTGATATTACCCAAGGATGGTTTCCTGCAAAAGCTGCGCGAGCTCACTTCCAACCACGGAACGCTTTTGATTTTTGATGAAGTCATGACCGGTTTCCGTGTTTCAAAAGGCGGAGCCCAGGAACTCTACGGCATCAAACCGGACCTCACCTGCTTTGGAAAAATCATCGGCGGCGGTTTGCCGGTCGGGGCATTTGGGGGACGAGAAGATATCATGAATTACCTGGCCCCGGTCGGACCTGTTTACCAAGCCGGAACTCTCAGCGGCAACCCGCTCGCCATGGCCGCCGGGATCGCTGCACTGGAAGCATTAAAGTCCGGCGAAGTGCACCAACGACTTGAACAGCTTGGAACGCGCCTGGAAACCGGCATGAAACAAGCCGCTGCGGATGCCAATCTGGATGTCACCTTCCAACGTTGCGGGTCCATGTTCTGCGGATATTTCGGCAAAGACCCGGTTTATAATCTCGGTGACGCCATGAAATGTGATCGGGACCTTTTCACCCGATATTTCCATGGCATGCTCGAACGGGGCGTGTATGTGGCACCCTCACAGTTTGAAGCCGGATTCATTTCGGCGGCACACTCCGAAGAAGACATCGACAAAACCATCGAAGCCGCAGCCGAATCGATGAAACACATTCGCGACTGAGGCTGAGATTCCTTATTTTTATCATGCGTATCCTGGCCCTTGATCACGGAACAGTCAGAATCGGTGTGGCGATCAGCGACGAAATGAAGATGATCGCTCAACCGGCCCAATACATCGATGCCGTACCTTCTAATAAAATTGTGGATTACATCCGCTCCGAATGGGACGGCAAACTGGAACTCATCCTGGTGGGCATGCCCCGCAATATGGACGGGAGCTACGGCCCTGCTGCCGAAAAGGTGAAAGCATTCGTGGAGATGTTGAAGGAAAACCTCAGCACCCCCATCCGCACCTGGGACGAACGGCTGACCAGTGCCCAGGCCAACCGTGTCATGATCGAAGCAGACGTACGCCGCGACAAGCGCAAACAGAAAGTAGACTCCATGTCCGCGGCCATTCTTTTACAGAGTTATCTGGACGGTCAACTTTAGCTCCACACCGTTTCATAGCACCGATCAATCATGCTGGTCCTGAATCATCTGAAGCCGTTTGCCGTTGGAGGAACACGCCGGTGCTATATTCACCCCGATCATCCGGACCGCTGCGTCAAGGTGCTGCGTCCGGACCGAACCCCGGAGGAACGAAGAGCGCTTGCCACGGGATGGCGACGGTTCCGTGGGCTGAAGGGGTTTGACGACCAATGGAAAGAACTCAAAATATATCAATTCCTGCTCGCCAAGAACAATCCCCGCCTGTGGGATCATATCCCCAAATTCTACGGCACAGAGGAATCGGACCAGGGCCTGGCCATCGTCACCCAGATATACCGCAACCATGATGGAGCATTTCCTTCGAACCTTGAGGAATTATTGCCGTCCGGCATGACACAAGGCATCGGTAAGGCCATGGAGGAATTCAAGGCCTGGTTGCGCAGTGAATTGTTCCTTTCCAGAAACCTCCTGCCTCACAACATCATTGCGGTGGAAGAAGCGCCCGATCAATATCGTTTGGTCATCGTTGACGGTCTGGGCAACAGCGAATTCATTCCGGTATCGGATTGGTTCAAATTCCTTGCCCGAAAAAAAGTGGAGCGACGCATTCAAACTTTTGATTATCGCACCAGTATTCTGCTGCCAAAATCCTGATCAATCCCACGAACACCATGCAATTTCTGAAATCATTGGAAGTCAAAGTGCGCCGATTCAGAGACAAACTGAGTCCTCTGTTGTATGCCGGCAACACCTTTCATTGTCCCGTCTGCGAACATTCCTTCCGAAAATTTCGCAGTGCAGGCCGGGGCGAACGCAAACGTGCCAATGCCGTCTGTCCATGGTGCATTTCACGGGAGCGGGATCGCCTCGTTTACAGTTACCTCAAGAAGGAGCACACCCGACTTTTCAACGATACCACCCGCATGATGCACATCGCGCCAGAACCTTGCCTGGAGCCCAAGTTCCGTTCATGGGTGCAGACGCTTTATCTGACAGCTGACCTGATACGCAAGGATGTCGATGAACAGTTTGACGTCATGTCCATCCCCTATCCCAACGAAAGTTTTGATGCGGTTTTCTGCAGCCATGTACTGCAGGACGTGCCGGATGACCTTCAAGCCATGCGGGAATTATTCCGTATCCTGACTCCCGGAGGGTGGGCCATTCTGAATGTTCCAATTGTCACGACGGCCTCGGCCGATCATCAGGCTCAACCAGGCAATATCCGCAAATCAAGTGATATACGTCCGGACGAACATTTACGCTCCTATGGAGACGATTATCCGGAACGAATGCGAGGCATCGGATTTGAAGTTGAGACGATTGAAGCATCCGACCTTTTTACCACCGAGCAATTGAAACGACTTGCCATGGATCGCAAGGAAACCGGAGCCATCTACATCGGGTTCAAACCCAGAACAGCAGACCATGGATAACATCCTCTTGACGGTTGGCATTCTGGGGCTGATGGGATTCGGCTGGTTTTCATGGCGCTATGCGTGGTGGCGATCTTCGATCGATGACCGTCATCCACGAGTGCTCATGTACCATATGATCCGCGACATCATTCCCGGGGCAAGGTTCAACGGGATGCGTGTATCCCCCTCTTTATTTGACCAGCAACTAAGCTATCTAAAAGAGAATGGCTGGCACTTTTGTACGGTATCCGAATTGATCGAACAGTGGCATGAACTCCCGCCAAAGAGCGTGGCCATCACCTTTGACGACGGATACGCCGACAACGCCGAACAGGCACTACCCATCCTCCAAAAGCATGGAGCGAAAGGCACGGTCTATCTGGTGGTCGATCGCCATCAAACGGACTGGTCGGTGAACAAGAAAAAGAAGCACGATTCGGGCGAATTGAAAAAGGAACCCAAGTTAAAGGACGCCCAGGTGATGGAATTGATCGACAGCGGCGTGGTTGAAATCGGATCCCACACCATGACGCACCCAAACTTTGCCAAGATCGATACTGAATCCAAAAAAAAGGAACTGGCCCAAAGCAAGAACATGCTTGAGGCCCGCTTTGGAGTAGACATCAAAACGTTTGCCTACCCGTTTGGTATATTGAAAGATGAAGATCCGGATCTGGTCAAAGAAGCTGGTTACCTGGGAGCAGTGACCACCGTATCGGGCATCGATCATCGGGAGCATTACCATCCATTCCTGCTCAAACGCCTCAAAATCAGTGGCAAGGAAGGCATGCTCGCCTTCAAACTCCGCATGCGTACCGGCATGCGCGGCGCCAACAAGTGAGGTGTTTCCCCGAGGGTAAAGGAAATAATCAGTCCGAAGCCTGTTCAAACCATCATCAATACATCCAGTCCACCCTGTTCATCTCGTGGATCCCGCGACTGCGGTGGCTGCCTGAAAACAAAAACTCAAAATCCCCAAAAGTTACCACTGTGCATCAGGACCGGAAATGTGTAGCATCCATTCTCAAACGAACATCAACATGATTCAGAACAAACGCATATTTATCACAGGTGGCGCCGGTTTCATTGCCAATACACTGATTAAACGACTGGCTGACGAAAATGAAATCACCGTCTTTGACAACTTTGCCCGCGATACCCTGACGGAAAGCGGATACGCCAACCACGCCAATGTATCGGTGATTCGAGGCGATGTTCTGGACTATTCCGGTTTGGAGAATGCACTCAAAGGATTCGACATGGTGGTGCATGCCGCCGCCATTGCCGGGATCGACACCGTCATCAAAAACCCGATCCTGACCATGGAAGTCAACATGATCGGAACAGCCAACGTGCTCCGTGCGGCCGCGCTGCATGGAGTCACCGACCGGTTTCTGGATTTTTCCACCTCCGAGGTGTTCGGCTCCATGGCCATGAATTCACGTGAAGAAGATCTCGCGGTCACCGGCTCGGCGGGTGAGGCTCGTTGGGTGTATTCGGTGAGCAAACTGGCGGGTGAACATCTGGTCAAAGCCTACCACCACCAACACGGACTCCCCACCGTCACGGTTCGCCCTTTCAACGTCTATGGTCCCGGACAAACTGGTGAAGGAGCCATGCAGATTTTCATCAAAAAGGCATTAAAGAATGAAACCATCAACATCTACGGAGACGGCACACAGATCCGCGCCTGGTGTTTTGTGGATGATTTCGTGGAATGCCTGATGAGGTGTTTGGAATCTCCCAAAGCGGTGGGACAAACCTACAACATCGGCAACGCACGCAGCGCCATCACCATCCTGGGACTCGCGCAAACAGTTTGCCGCGTATTGGATTCCAAATCCAAAATCGAATTCAAGCCCTCCTTATCGGCGGACATCGCACTGCGTATTCCCAGTGTGGAGAAGATCGAACAAGACCTGGACTTCAAAGCTCAAATCGACCTGGAAGAAGGCATCCAAAAAACGGCAGAATACTTTAAAGACCGTTGATATGTCGTCCGATATCATTCCACTCATGCGCCCGGATATTGGTCCGGCAGAACTGGAAGCAGTCACACGCGTCCTCCAGTCGGGATGGCTCGTCCAGGGCAAGGAAGTCGAGCGTTTCGAGCAGACCATTGCCGCCATGCATGATCTCCCTTACGGGATTGCGGTATCATCTGCCACGGCAGGACTGCATCTCGCTTACGAGGCGCTGGGCATCCAAACCGGCAAAGTCATCCTCATCCCCAGTTTTGCCTGGCCCTCAGCAGCCAACATGGCTGTCCGGTGCGGAGCCGAGGTCGTCTTTGTTGATGTGGATCCACTGACCTACAACCTTTGCCCGAAAGATTTGAAGAGCAAGATCAACCTTTGCAAAAAGAACAACAAAACCATTCAAGGACTGGTCGTCGTACATGAGTTCGGGCTACCCGCGGATATGCCTGCCATCATGTCGATCACGCAGGAGGAAAATATCTGGGTCATAGAAGATGCAGCCTGCGCGCTGGGGGCAAAACTTGTGTCGGGTGCGGTGGGCACTTTTGGGGCCATGGGAGTGTTCAGTTTTCATCCCCGCAAATCACTGACGACAGGCGAAGGCGGATGCATTGTCACAAAGGATCCTGAATTGGACGCCCAACTGCGCAGCCTGCGCAATCATGGTCAAATCATCGAAGACGGACAGCGGAAATTCGGCACATGTGGATGGAATTATCGACTGACGGAATTCCAGGGCGCTTTAGGCAACACCCAACTGGAACGTTACGACGCCATGCTCACTCAACGAAAGCAGGTGGCGAGTTGGTATCACCAACACCTTTCTGATCTCGAGGGACTGAACCTTCCCCCGCTCGCTGAATCTCATACCTGGCAAACCTTCATGACGGTATTGGGGGATACTTACCACCGGGACACCATCATCGCTGAAATGCGAAAACAGGGCATCGAATGTTCCATGGGAGCATTTGCCGCACATAGACTGGATCCGTTTGCATCACCCGATCCAGAAAAAATGGATGATTGCCCGATTTCAACTCGCCTACTGAATCAAGGTCTGGCCTTGCCCTTGCATGCATTCATGGATGAAACCAAGGTAAAACGAGTGGCACAATGCCTCAAGGCATGCCTGGCCCGGTAGCATCAAGTTCGGAATAATCCACCTTTGATCCCTGGGCAAAATGGATCATGCTTTGTTTGAGAGCTGGAAGATGCTTCAAACATAAAGCATCCTCACCTTCCAATTCGATCATCCACTGCAAAATACGTCGCACTTCTTCTTCACTCAATCCCATCCCATGAACGTAGCAAACATCGGATGGCTGAATCCACCAATCATCAGGAATGTTGTCTTCGAGCAGTTGGGCTATTCTACGTGAAAAAGCATGCCCACTCCATTCAGTGTTTAAAAAACGCCTGGCTTCCTTCGCCATGAACGAGGACGTTTCCGGGGAACCTGCGAGTTCCAGAATCTTATCTCCCAAAGCATCCGGATGACAGACTGCGCTGGATGGAAAAAGTTCCGGAGGAAGACTGCGTCTCAAAATTTCCCAACCATACCCGCCTACAATCGGGGTTTTTCCCAAAGCCACGGCCTCGGTGGCGAAACCGGCAAGAGGGGCGTCGGAATACAATTGATCAATCACAAAATCGGATCGCTTGATTTCACCCAACACCTCGGGATGCGGGATGCCAGACCGATTCACAAAATCAATGTCATGACCTCCGTGCTTTAAGTGCTCCATGGTTTCAACAATGGCATGTGTCCCTTTGACTTCAGGTGCGGATGGGCAATGGAAGACGCGTGCAGGCGATGCGTTTTCGCGCTTTGATGATGTGGAATCAGGCTCCCCAAAATAGTGCCCGACGGGAACACCGAGTCGGAAGTAATTGATAAAAGGCTTCGGATGAAAATGTCCGCATAAAGGATTCTCGACCACCAGGGAGGCGAAACGTGAAACGGCCTGCACTCGCTTGGACTGACGCAGCACACGTCGTGCAAGCTTTCGGGTTTGTTTTGCCGGGGGCTCTTTTGCTTTCAGAACATCGCGGGCAAATCCAGACAAATAACGGGGCCTTGAAGCCGTACCCACATAAAAATGAATGACCTTCTTGCCGAACATGCGGAGCACCAGATAATCCAGTGGATAACCGATAAACCCTCGTCCACCGATAAACAGACAGGCATCAGCCCATATCAACGCTTTGAAAAACGCGAGCATTTTGTAGAACATCAATGCAAGAGAGCCGGAGAGTCTGGTCAGCGCGCCCCCTGCCAGTCTTGCCGATGCGCGCTTGATGCCCTGATCGAACAGAACATCCACATTTTGGTGATACTCCATTTTCGGATGAAACGGCTCGACCACCTGGCGGTAAAGCATCACTTTGGCGCCACCTTCCGCAAGTCCTTCCGCCATCCGGGACGCAAAGCACGCAATATCCTGTGGCCCGACGAAGAGTGTCTTACCCTTGAGAGGTTTTAGCGTTTCGGATGTTTCAGGGCGCGCCATGCTTCGATCAGAATCTCGAACGAATCAACTTGCCCGGCACACCCGCCACAACCGCTCCATTGGGAAACGAACGTGTCACCACGGCGCCGGCCCCAACTTGCACACCTCTGCCCAATGTCACTCCAGGCAGAAGAATGGCACCAACGCCGATGTCACAACCTTCACCGATGGTGACAGGTTTCATTTCGACTGGTTGATGCATGATGGGCTTATCAGGATCCGTATCTGTATGTGAACTGGTCAGGATCTTCACGCCTGGTCCAATTCCAACATTCATTCCGATATGAATTCCTCCTGCGGAATGAAAGAAGCACTGCTGTCCGATCCAAACACCATCCTCTATCACCATTTTATTTTTGTAATAAGCTTTCAGGATGGCTTGATGCCCCACGTAGACGTTGTCGCCTATCTCGATATTTTCGGGATGAAAAATCAGGACCTGGTTCTCAATCACCACCTCTTTGCCAATGACGGCAAACTGCCAGGGAGGTTCGCCTGTTCCGTGAGATTTCATGATGATTGATCCGTTGAATTTGTAGAAGGCATTCTTGACAGGGCACCATCCGTCAGAAGGTATTTATCCTGGGTATGCGGACAAACGGCTTCACCCGCCCCTTCCAAAGGCAGGTCCAACTGCTCACCATAAGCGCTCATCCAGCCTACTTGCCGGGCAGGAACGCCGACGACCAGAGCAAAATCGGGAACGTCTTTGTTGACCACCGCACCGGCACCGACAAAGGCATTTTCACCAATGGTTACACCGCATACAATGGTGCAATTGGCTCCAAGAGTGGCGCCTTTTTTCACCAAGGTATCCCGGTATTCCGACTTGCGGCTCACTGCAGAACGGGGATTGTAAACATTGGTAAACACCATACTGGGGCCACAGAAGACATCGTCTTCGATGGTGACATTGTCGTAAACGGAAACGTTGTTCTGAATCTTCACCCGATTTCCTATGCTGACTTTGTTTCCCACAAACACATTCTGCCCTAAAGAACAATGAGCCCCGATCACCGCTTTACCACAAACGTGAGTAAAGTGCCAGACCCGCGTTTCTTTTCCAATCCGGGCTCCCTCATCCACCATCGCGCTTGAATGAACATCCACCTCCTGTTTGGCAGAACGTTGCTCGGCTGGACGATTCAAAGCCACTTTACCGCTATCCGCATCCAAACTGTTTTGAGCGCTTTGCAACACTTCCAGTACCCGCAGTCCCTCCTCGGCATCCGTTAACGGTTTGGTGCGTTTCTGACAACACTCCAAAAAGTGTGCGCACTCTTCGCTGAGTGGTTCCTTGATTTCAACTTCAATGGCACGTGCGCCCTTGCGGTTGGGTGTCGGGATATGCCCCTGTTCCCAAGTCAGGTAACGTTCGAAAAGCATTAACTTCTCTGGCCATGGTTTGGTATCATCAAACACAACCATCCCATCCGACCCCACGACAGTGAGTTTCTGTTCTTTGAATGGGTTCAGCCAACTGACATAGACGTGGGCTTTCAAGCCTCCGGCAAATTTCAATGCCGTCAGGGTGGTATCCGCCACGTGATCAGACAGACAGTTTCCTCCGTGACACGCGATTTCGACAGGCAGGGCGTTTCCAGCCAGTGCCAGAATCACAGAGATATCGTGAGGAGCAAAACTCCATAGTGCATTTTCTTCACGCCTGAATTTGCCAAGGTTGAGGCGATTTGAGGTAATGTAATGTAGTTTCCCCAGACTCCCATCACGAATAAGCTGTTTCAAAGCGGCAATACAAGGGTGATAATGGAGCAGGTGTCCGACCATCAGGATACGCCCTTGTTCACTGGCAAAATCCTTCAACCGAACAGCCTCATCCCGATCGAGACAAATCGGTTTTTCGACATAAACATCCTTTCCGGCACTCAAGGCCGCCATGGCGAGCCGGTAATGCAACGCGGCTGGAGCGGCAATCGCCACTTTACTAATCTCTGACTGACTCAATACCCAGTCATAATCGGACACCTTGGATACGGATTCATACCCTTCCTGATAGGTCTCCAGGATTTCCGGGTTGGAATCACAAATGGTATGAAGAGCTCCCAGGTCATTGAAATTGCGCGCCAGATTTTTTCCCCAGTAACCGGCACCGACCAATGCCAGATCGCTCACTTGTTTCGTTTCGCTCATTATGATGAACAGTATGTTGGCCGATGAATACCAGAATCAATCCTCAATTCGGTTTCTATTTTATTTTGGGTATAGGCAAAAAAAGGGGCCTGAAACCAGGCCCCTTCAATATTTTCTATAGATCTACCAAAAATGGATTACTCGTCGTAGTTCCCGAGACTGCGAATCCAGATGTTGCGGAAACGCATGGGATTGCTGTGGTCCTGCAACTGGATAGGACCTTTTGGTGCATGCTCCTGATCATAATTGCCAACGCCGCGATGACGCGTTGGGCCAGGGTATTCCTGTTTGTGGTGCAGCACGACGCCGTTGTGGATGACGGTGACGTTGGCTTTTTTGATGTTCTTTCCGTCTTTCCAACGGGGAGCTTCGAAGATGATGTCGTAGCTCTGCCAGGCTCCGGGGACCATGCTGGCGTTGGCCAGAGGGGGACGGTGTCCATACATGGCACCAGCTTGTCCGTCGGCATAGGTGCGGTTGTTCCAGGAGTCCAACACCTGCACTTCGTATTTGCCGTAAATGATCACACCACTGTTACCGCGGCCCTGACTGTTGCCTTCCACTTTATGCGGGGTGGCAAATTCGAGGTGCAATTGAAAATCCCCGAACTGCTCGCGGGTTTGAATGGAACCAGATCCCGGCACCACTTCCATATAGCCATTCTCCACTTTCCATCCTGCCGGTTTGTTGCCGTTCTTCCACTTGGAAAGATCATGTCCGTCGAACAGGATCACCGCATCCGAAGGAGCGGGAGCGGAATGACTGAAGGTGGTTCCGGGGGTGACGATTTTCGGAATAGGACGATCCGGATCATGAACATGCCATTTTTGACCAGGAATGATCGGGGTATCGGTGTAACCTATCGGCGCATCCGCTGCCTGAGCAAATGAAACGCCCACACTGAGGGTCGCAAGAATCAGTAATGCTTTTTTCATAAATATATCGGGTGAATTAAGTGCCGTCCTTTTTCTCAATTCAACCCAACAAAGGCAAGTCAGCATTTCGCGGAATTTCAAGCTGTGTTTGACCAAATGGTCTTATTCACGGTCCACAATGAATGATTCCCCAAACACGGCATGACGGACGGTCGTGCGTTCATCGGACGTAAACACAACGTGAATCAAACCATCAGGAGTCTGCAAAGCGGTTGGGTAAGCAAAAGACCCTTCGCCCGACATCAGGTCCCGTTTATAAGGGAAGGTTTCTCCTCCATCGGTGGAAATGGCACAAGTCAGAGGCGTTCGATCATCCATGCTGTTGTTGTAAACAAAGAGCAGATGACCATTGGCCAATCGGATCAGCTCAACCGCGGCGTTAGGATTGGGAAAGGTGGTTTCGACACCTTGTGACCAGGTTCGGCCGTTGTCGCGGGATTCGGTTTTCACCACATATCCGTCATCACCGGGTTCATAATCTCCTCCACGACGACAGAATGCCAACAAGCGATTGTCTTCCAATGGAACGACCGCAGCCTGCAGATTCCCCATGCGGGAATAAACCTTATTGGACCGCGACCACTTTCCTGCGACCGGATCAAAACGCAGGAAAAGCGAGGAAGTATCCGCTCCTGTCTTCTCAGTGTCGTTGCCGGTTTCATGATAAATAGGGAGCAGAAAATGTCCGTCATTCAATGCAATCGGCCGGCTACGAACCATGGTCCCTTCCTCGAACGTCACTACGAATGCATCGGACCAGGTTTGACAGCGGTCTTTCGAAACCTTGGCCATTACTCTGGAAGTCGACCAGGTATCACCAAATCGAACCACAAAAAACAACCAGACGGTTCCGTTCGGATCCTGCCATATCACGGGATTTCCCATGGATTGAAAGGGATTGCTCGCAATCGGTTCGGGCGTCGACCATTGGTCGGAACCTTTGGCTTTGCGGGAACCATAAACAGCGGTATCCCATGCGTATTCCCCTTTCCCTCCGTAATAAGCCAGGTACAGGTCTCCGTTATCGAGTGATTCGAAGGATGACGGGTGTTTATAGGTGCCGGTATCGATTTCCGGACCAAAAACCTTTTCGATCCAGACACCTTCTTGTGCTTGAACTGAGAGTATCGGCAGACCAACTATCAACCCAAGGGCTGCCAATATTGAAAGAGTTTGAAAAATAGGACGCATGATCATGTAAATTCTAAGGGCTGGATGTGTTGTTTACGGATTGGATACGGACGTTTTTTTGAGAGGCAATTGATCTTTCCATTGATTCATCATCTGAAGCCATTCATCACCACTGGCGGGAAGCAATTCTGTCAGATAATTGGAAAACTTTTCAGCCTGTTCCCAGTTCTTGGTGATTTCAAAAATCTTCATGGCATTCACGCCGGCTTCACGAATCCAAAACGCATCAGGCGTTACCCCGCGTGGAAGGTTTTTCATATAGACAACATTCAAATAGTGCTCCAATGCTTCATCCAATAAACGGTGTTGGTCCGCTCCGGAAGCAGCCTCAGACATGCGTTCCTTGACGCGTCCCATGGACACATCCAGTTCACTGCGCATGGAAATGCTTAGTTTCTCATATTTGGAAGCTTGCTCATAGTCGCCATAGGCTTCCTTATAGTCCTCACCCAAAAAATACAAAAGATCTCCGGACCTACCCCAGGCCCTTGCCTCCCACTGATTGGGCATAAAAACTCCCGGCACGTTCAAATAGCACCCTCTTGCTTTGTCAATATCATCCTGATTGGGTGGATTCGACCGAATGGCACGTTCAAAATAGGCATCCCCCAGGCACAACAACGCTTCGCCGGCAAAATCTTTCCCTAAAGCTTCCAAAGCCGTCGTATCCGTCTCCTTCTTTGTAAAAGGATTCCAGGCATCCATAACACCAATCGCGCCATCATAGTCCGACAAAAGAAAACGGCATTTGGCCATCATCAAACGCGCCTGCGCCGACTGCTGTTGGGAAACCTGCTGCAACTCCGTGGCAACGACTCGATACTGAGCTTCGGCATTTTCAAATTCCCGTCGGTTAAAAAAATAATCCCCAATCCAGGTCTGAGCCAGAGGAGTCAGGGTATGTTCGGTATATTGACGAACGAACTGTTGAAACTGAGCCAAAGCCTGGACTTCGTTACCCAAACGATCATTCACCCATGCCCGCGCATATTCGGCTTTCACCCGGTCGGCATGATCCTTATAGGTCTCTATCCAGGATTCATAGGCTTTAAGAGCCATTTGCCATTCGCCTTCCTGTTCGTAGGTATGGGCCAAAGCAAGGGCTACTTCAGGACGAAGAGGAAAATCGTCGAACTGCTCCAACATCTGGCTGAAAACTTCTCTCGCATCGGAGATCCGCTCGACATGCACCAGCATTTGTCCGAGTAACAATCGACTCCTTTGCGCCAGCGGACCGTGCGGATATTGGATCAAAATCTTTTGAACGGCGATCGAGGCACTATCGAGATCTCCGGCGGCGATGGCCGAGCGCAACATCTGATACAGTATCTGATCAAAGAGTTGTTCCCTGACTTGCTCATAATTCTCATATTCGTCGAGCAGCGCATGATAATGGATCAACGCCTGCTTTTCCCGTCCGGATCGATACAGGATATCAGCCATCTTGAACACCGATTCAGCGTGTTCGACGGATTTTTCAAGCGCCTTTGAGGCTGATTCAAAGGCCGCAAAACTGTGCTGATACTCACCCTGCTCCCATAAGCACCATCCAAGTGCGTACTGCGCACGCCCTAGATAACTGGTCTGTGGAAACGTTTTAAGCAGAGAGTCCAAATGACGGCGTGCGGAAACAAGCAAATCTCCTGGGTTGTTGATCCGGGCTTCAGTTTTCAACTCATCATGGCCGAAATACTGTTTGAGATACATCTCCCCCAAGGTCAAATGAACCACATCGATGGAAGCATCCGAACCGGCTGTTTGCAACGTCTCCTCCAGCAACTCGATGACCGTTTGAGGCCGTTTCTGGAGCAGGTTTAATTCGATGATTTTCAGACGTGCTTCACGTCGTCGGTTTTCGGGAGTTTTGGGTTTCAGATTCTCCTGGTAGGTTTTAAGTGCTTCTTCCATCTGCCCGTTGGCTCGTTGCACATCGCCTTTCAAGGCCACCGATTCGGCGATCCAATCTTCCGATTCCGTCGTACCGGCCCAGGCCAACAGTCGAGTGGCGCTCTGTGTGGCTTCCGTCAGGTTACCTTCCGCCAGCAGCAGCTGGGTCAGAAGAAACTCCAACCGCCAAACCAGCTCGTTACTCAATGACCAATCAGGAATCGCATCCAGGACGGCCTTGGATTTTTCGAGTTCCTCCAGCTTCAACCAGGTTTCAGCCAATAATAGTTTCCCTCGCAGACGAAGGGTGGTGGCCTTGGGATCACCGGAGGTTTCAGTTTTGATGGAAGCCAGCGGAAACGGAGCATTCGGATCGGTCAGCAATTCGGCCACACGACCGTATTGCCGCATTTGGAACCGACTCCAGGCCTCGCCGAAAGCAAACTCCAATCGCCGCCGGGATTCGGGGTAATCCCTGAGGAGCTGCGAATAAAATTGGGACGCCGTGGAAAAATCAAGGTCCTGCCCCGCTTGTTCGGCTCCCGACCAAAGGATGTATTCCTGCACTTGATTGGTCAGGGAATGCTTGGGATTTGCATTCACCCACTCTTCAAATGTGGTTTTGGCCTGTTGATAAAATCCGTCTTCAAACAAACGTACTCCGGCCTGAAAAACCGAAGTCGGATCAGGAGGCAGCCCGGCGGGCGCAACAACAGCGGGAAGTTCTGGCTCCTGTGCCGTCACCAGATTACACATCAGGAATAGCCATCCGCACACCACCCCATGACTACAGAATACCACGGTCTTAACAGACCGGGCCAAACATCTTAAAATGTGCTCGAATCGCATCATGCAGGTTCAGGAATCTTCTACCACAGTTTCTCCAGGCAAACAACATGTGCCCAAAATGAGACTACCATGCGCCAAAACATACCAGCGTCTCGCTAACAGTCACTCTTAAAACCAAAAACCATTTCAACATTACGCCATAAAAATGTAACCTTCCCGTAACAAAGGTCGTCGTAATCAGGAAATCTCAAATAATTGCTATGGGTAAATTTGGAACACATTCAGGGATCACACCAGCCAAACAGCAGAGTCTAAATTGGACCTGCTTGACCATGCTGACGTTATTCTTCTGCGTCACCTGCTTAAAAGCAGAAGTATTCAAGGCAGAAGAACTCTTTCGGCCCGAACATCTTCTCGATGTTCAGGTAAAAATGAAGCCTGACGACTGGGAAAGTCTACGGCAAGAAAGTGGCGGGGGTAGAGGCGGATTCGGGGGTGGATTCGGGGGAGCAAGAGTCTATAATCAATACAGGGCGAACATCACCATTGATGGTGTTTCCATACGGGACGTTGGCATCCGTACAAAAGGCTTTATTGGATCAAGGGATCCAAATCGCCCATCTTTGAAAATCAAGTTTGACGAATATGTCGAACAATCACCCGTGAAAGGCCTGGACCGATTGACCCTGAACAACAACAAACAGGACGGATCCCTCGCCAGTCAATTCCTCACCTACAAACTCTTTAACAAAGCAGGCATCCCCGCCCCACGCGTCAGCTACGCCAAAGTCACCGTCAACGGCGAATACCTGGGTGTTTATTCTCATGTGGAATCAGTACGTAGCCCCTTTCTGAAACAACATTATGGAGATGATTCCGGGGAATTCTACGAGGGCACTATCAATGATTTCTATCCCAACGCGGTTGAAAGCATCGAAGCCAAGAACAAACGCACCGAAAAAGACCGCAGCCATGCCGAAAAACTGGCAAAAGCTTTGGAAACGCAGGAAAGCGCCACTTTGGAAGCTTTGGAAAAATCGGTAAATATCGATCAATTCCTCCGCTTCTGGGCCATGGAAAGCCTCCTCGGATTCTGGGACGGTTACACCAACAACCAAAACAACTACTTCGCCTATTCAAACCCGAAAGATGACGATCGCTTCCACTTCATGCCCTGGGGTGCTGATGGAGCCTTTGCGCCAGGTGGTGGACCGTTTAATCGTTTCCGTGGAGGCGATGGACCTGCCCCCCCCAAATCCGTTTACAGTCAAAGCATGCTGGCCAACCGCCTTTATCAGATTGACGAGATCAAGGAAAAATACAAAGCGGTCATGCAAGACCTGCTCAAAGAGGTCTGGAACGAAGCTGAGATCACCGGAGATATCCACAAAATCCGTGCGCTCACAAAAGGCCATTTGCACACAGTTCAGGAGGACGGGAACTCAGGGTTTGGAGGGCGTGGTTTCGGTGGTGGCGGCTTTGGCGGTGGTGGTGTCGAGAACAGCATCAATGATCTCCTGGATTTCGTTAAAAACAGACGTTCGGAAATCGAATCCGAGCTCAAAAATTGGCCGGTGGAACTCCCTGACAACGAACCCCGTATCCCACAGCACACCGTCACCATCGGCAAAGTGGAAGGACGTTTCGAAACGACCTGGCATGCCACTCGATTGGACAACATTGAAGATGAAGGCAAAACGGACATCGAAATCATTCTTAATGACGAATCTGTCAAACTCTCCAAAGTTGCTGTCGTGGGTCAATTGGAGCCAGAACGCAACTTCGGAAGGTCCGGGGGATTCGGAGGCCGCGGTCCAGGTAGAGGCAATCCAACACCTGAACCTCCAAACGCAACCATCGTCTTCCAGGGAACACGACCGAGCGATGGTCATCAGCTCAATCTGACGCTGACCCTGAACCAGGATGACTTTGATCCGGGCAAAAAGAAAAAAGATTTCCAGGGTTCCTTGCGATTCACCGATCCCAATGCCCAACAGGAACGTGGCAGAGGATTTCCTCCATTTGGCGGCGGAATGGGGTGGTCATTAACTGGCAAGTTGAAGTTGAAAGAAGCCGGCATGAACGACGGGGACAAAGTGGAAGGCACCCTGGAATGCAAGATCCAAGAATCCCGCGGCGGCATGTTCGGCGGCCGAGGCAGACGAGGCCGATAAGCCTTGGTCCAGTCTAGTGCAGCTGAACGCAAGCCCGCTCTGGATACGCCAGGGAAACGTCAGACCTTGCTATTTCACCTTGAATACCGGCTGTAAATTACGGCAGCAACCCGGGCGCAACCGTTGCATTTGAAAACCTTTGGGATTTGCTTACGTCTCTGGTATGCGCACCAAATCCAAAGCGGCGATGCTCGCCGCACTCCAAAGGGACTCCATGGCATTGTATGTGTCGGCGGAAAATGGTGATACGAACGAGGAGTTGCACATTTGATGGTTTTCAATAGGCTTACGCTAACGCAACAGCCAACAAACCATCATGATCACACCACCGGCCAATGACATCACCTTGTTATTGACGCAAGCCCAGTCCGGCGACGAGCGAGCGGCGGAGCAACTGCTTCCCCTGGTTTATGAGGAACTCCGACGCTTGGCGCATGCAAAGATGTCCCAACAACCGCCGGTTCAAACCTTGCAAGGCACGGCCCTGGTACACGAAGCATGGCTGAAACTCGCGGGCAATCAGGATCAACGCTGGGAGAATCGGGTCCACTTCTTTCGAGCGGCAGCGGAAGCCATGCGTTGCATTCTCATCGATCAAGCCCGCAAAAAGTTGAGCCAACGCCATGGTGGTCACCTGGTCCGAATGGAACTCAAGGACATCGACATCGCCGTCAACACCGCCCCCGACCTCCGCATCATGCTGGATGAGGCCCTGTCACGTCTGGCCGAACTGGATTCCGACAAGGCGGAACTGGTGAAACTTCGATTCTATGTGGGCATGACCAACGAACAGGCAGCAGAAGCTCTAAACATCTCCCTTGCAACAGCAAAACGGTATTGGACCTACAGCCGGGCCTGGTTGATGAGCGAACTCAAGCGCATGCAATCGGCCGAGGCATAATTTTTTTTGAGTTTTTTGAACCGGTTGAAGGTAAAATCTCGTTACTCCATGTGAAGAACGATTCACGCTTATGGACAAACAGGAAAAATTGGCCGCAGAGATATTCGATCAAGCCGCCGTCATGGACAACGCCGAAGCCCGCGACGCCTATGTGCGCGGTGCTTGCAGGGGCAACGAGCAACTTTATCAACGCGTACAGGAATTGCTCGCATCCTACTCCTCGGCCACCGATAACCGTTTCTTAAAAACGGCTGAAGGAGCAAACGACGCCGTCACCCTCGACGACAAACCATTGGCCGAAGGCCCCGGTACAGTCATCAACCGTTACAAACTGCTTCAAAAGATCGGTGAAGGCGGTATGGGCGTCGTCTACATGGCCGAGCAAAACGAACCGGTCAAACGGAAGGTCGCCCTCAAGATCATCAAGCTGGGCATGGACACCAAACATGTGGTCGCCCGTTTCGAAGCGGAACGTCAGGCCCTGGCCATCATGGATCACCCCAACATCGCCCGGGTCCTGGACGGAGGTTCCACCGAGACCGGTCGTCCTTTCTTCGTGATGGAACTGGTCAAGGGAGTCCCCATCACCGAATTCTGTGACAAAAACAAGCTTTCCCCCAAGGAACGCCTCAAGCTCTTCACGCAAGTCTGCAAAGCCATCCAGAGCGCGCACCAGAAAGGCATCATTCACCGCGACATCAAACCCTCCAACATCCTGGTCACTCTGCACCATGGCGATCCCCTGCCCAAGGTTAGTGATTTCGGTATCGCCAAGGCCACCAACCAAAAACTCACCGAGAAAACCCTGTTCACCAACTACGCCCAACTCATCGGCACACCCGCCTACATGAGCCCCGAACAGGCGGAAATGAGCACCATGGATGTAGACACCCGTTCCGATGTGTATTCCCTGGGGGTGCTCCTATATGAACTGCTGACCGGCACGACACCCTTCCCGGAAAAAGAACTGCTCAGTCGTGGCTACGGCGAAATGCAACGCATCATCACCGAACAAGAACCCGACAAACCCTCCTTCCGCATGAGCACCCTTCAGGGCGAACAACAGGCATTGATCACCAGGAACCTTTCAGGTGACACGTCTACCCTGGCGCGACAACTCAAGGGCGATCTGGACCTTATAGTAATGAAGTCTCTGGAGAAAGACCGCAACCGATGCTACGAAACCGCCAACAGCCTGGCCGAAGACGTCCAACGCCATCTCGACAACCAGCCCATCCTCGCTGTGCCGCCGTCCATTCGTTATCATTTGAGGAAGTTTTACAACCGCCAACATAAGAAACTGAAAATCGCCGCAGCAATGATCATCATCATAACTGTGGGTTCGTTTCAATTCATCAATGCCATCAATGCAGAACGCACGGCAGAGCAAGCACAAAGGATTGCTGAACTGGCGAAAAAGAAAGCCGATGAAGAACTGAAAAAAGCAAACCAAGCCGAAGACCACGCGGCAAAAGAAACCGTCAAAGCCGATCAAACAGCACAGTTCATGATCCATTTATTGGAGCAAGCCATTCCGGAGTTAATACGCGCAGGAAATGTATCAGAAGCAAGTAGATTTCTCGAACATGCTGATCAACTGGCATCAAAGATCCTAAAAGACACTCCGTTCGCTGAAATTAAAGTAAGAAGATTTGTAGGTATCATCCATCAGTACGTCTTGAATGATGCCGTAGATTCCAATCGGCAAGCAAAAAGAATCCGACAGCTTCTTTCGACGATGCCCTCAGCAACTAAAAAGTTCCAAAGGGAAGTAAATCTGGAATTGCTGGATTGGGAGTTATGGCATGCTCGAAACAACAATTCTGAAAATTTATCAGACCTATTCAAATTTTACGAGGAAGCTCTGACATTAAGCATTTCAT
>Ga0255767_1000202_pt1 | contig 52163 bp, 43 predicted proteins | sample 071ome_24_FD_179967 | JGI IMG/M metagenome (GOLD analysis project Ga0255767, IMG submission 179967) | Coastal salt marsh microbial communities from the Groves Creek Marsh, Skidaway Island, Georgia - 071402CT metaG (version 2) | ecosystem: Environmental > Aquatic > Marine > Intertidal zone > Salt...
CAGGAAAATCTGCCTTTCGGCGGCGTCGGACCAAGCGGCATGGGCGCTTATCATGGTGTCGATGGGTTTAGAAACTTCAGCCACGCCAAGTCGATCTACTCACAGAGTCGATTAATCTCCAATCTGGCCAAGAAGATGGGGCCGCCTTACGGCTCCGAGACAGCAAAATCCGCGTAGAGTAACACTATTAGGTAGTCAGGTCGCGGCGAATCCCCCAGATCACAATCCGCGGACTCTAGTCACCGAATTTTAGTCTAAGGGCTTTAATTGGCGATCCGCCGAGAGCGTTTTACCCCCTGGTATTTTGGCTCGTTTGGCAACTCGCCAACCAGATAGACTAAAGGTTTTACTCGGCGACGTGAATTGCGAGTTCGCGGGTATGCGGGGCGAAACGGTGCTCCCACAAATAAATCCCTTGCCAAGTACCTAGCATCAGCTGGTGATTGACGTAGGGCACGCTAATTGAGGTCTGAGTCAGCGCCGAGCGAATGTGCGCGGCCATGTCATCGGGACCCTCGGCCCTATGAGTAAACACAGGGTCGCCATCAACCACCCACTTAGCCAGCCAGTGTTCGAGGTCAGCCAGCACTGCAGGATCTGCGTTTTCCTGAATGAGCAGGCTAGCGGACGTGTGCCGAACAAAAACAGTGCAGAGGCCTGCGGGCCGACTCGCTTGCATAACGATCGACTCGACCCGCTCGGAGATATCGATAAGCCCGCGCCCACTCGTTGGAATCGAGATCGTGCGAACCAATGGGCTGACGCTCTATCGGCCGGTGAATTCGGGTTTTCGTTTCTCAACGAATGCCTGGACGCCCTCTTTGAAATCTTCACTTTGGAACATGCCAGCGAGATGCACCATGAGGTGGTCTACTGCCGTATCGTAGGACTCTTCAAGCCCCATACGCATCATTCGTTTCGTTGTCTGAACCGCAAGGGGCGCGTTGTCGGCGATCTCCTTTGCCCATTGCATTGCTGTGGGCATCAGCGCGTCTGGCTCAACAATCTCGTTGATAAGCCCCATTTCAAGGCACTCCTTGGCATCCACTGTTCTCGCTCGGTAGTACAGTTCAGCCGCCTTACCCCAGCCGATCAATCTTGGCAGTAGCCAAGTTCCGCCGCTTTCGGGAACTACATTACGTTTCGCAGTGACCGCAGCCATCTTTGCTGTGGTCGAAGCAATGCGCATATCGCAAAGCAATGTAAGATCCATCCCATACCCCGCTGCTGGCCCGTTCAAAGCGCAGATCATGGGGGTATCGATATTCCACATCACGTTAATGGGCGCATCTCTTAAATCGAACAATTGCCGTGCTGGGCGATTTGTACCCTTTGAATCGCCACTACCAATGCCGCCTTCACTCACACCAATTAAATCGAGGCCAGAGCAAAACCCTTTCCCAGCACCGGTCAGGACAATGCAGCGGATATCGGGATCTCTGTTAGCTTCAACCACCTTTTTCGAAAGCTCATCTAACATGTCTCGGCTGATCGCATTGAATCGATCTGGCCGGTTCAGCGTGATGAGCGCTACGCGGTCGTGCTGTTCTACTAAAAGTTCGTCGGTCGTCGAGGGCGTTAGCGCCATAGTTCTCTCTCCATTTCAGCCACCGAATGCGTGGTTAACGCGTTTAAGTAACGAGCAATATCTTCGATAACAAAGGAGTGAGGTCTTCGCCACCTGACACACTCGAGGATCAGCTCTGCATGCCCAAGATTCTCATAGACCCGTCGAATAGCCAAGCCTCCAAGACCCAACACTCGCTCATACAAGGCTTTTGATTGGCCCCGCCTGACTCGATGATCATTGGCACCATGAAGTAGCAGCATACTAGGCACGTCTGAGTGCAGCTGCCAGACAGGTTGTGACGAAGGGTATTGCCAGGCTGGCCCGAAGTAATGCCAGTGCATGGGTTCAGAGAAAGGGTAAAAATAGTAAGGACCAGCTAAACCGATGAACCCTTTAATGGGGGCCCCGCCCCCGAGAGACCGGTTTATGGCCAATAAACCCGCTAGGTGAGCTCCCGCTGAATGCCCGGCCAAAACGATCTCACGTCCGGGGTATTCAGTCAGGACCCAATCAAGCGCCTCGTTTGCGTCTTGATAGGTGTCAGCAAATCGCGCGACTGGCCACTTCCTGTAATCAGCGACGACCGCTGTAATGCCCAATCGAGCCAGTGCCTCCCCTACAAACCGATACTGAGATCGATGACCGCTCTGCCAGTTTCCGCCATAGAAGAAAAGCGTCACCAACCCATCTGCGCTCGCGTCTCCATCGTAAGTGTCCACCATAAGTTGGTGTTTTTGGCAAAAAAGCGCCTGCCTTGATCGCATCGAGCCGGGGAACTCGAAGCTGTTGATTGCCAGCAAACCGGCATATTCAAGTGCGTTCATTGCGGCCCTTGCTCATGCCCACGCACACCATTGTCGACGATAATTTTTTCTCATTTTAAATGCTTTATGACCGTAGCGACTCCAAAACGCTTGCTGTATCATCGCGCCACCATGCACGCTGACCTTGCACAAAACACTGACCGATCATCGAAGACTACTTGGATGATAGCTTGCGAAGACGCTCCTTCTTCGCTTGGCAGAGGACACAGCAAGGCAAACGAAAATCCCTCACAGTCAGCGCCGAATGGTAGACCAAACGCGCGTCGAATTTCTCGCAGATTGGTCTCTCACAGATTGATCCCTTACAGATTGGCTGAGGGGATCAACCACCTAAAGTCACTTGCTTCTCTAACCAGGTCTCATTCGCGCTGGATTGCAGTCCTTGCCTTACTCATCGTTGGCCAGCACGCCAATGCCGAACTCCGCTGGCCAGACCCCGTTTATGCATCAGAGGATGACATCGATATCATCATCGATGGGGAACTTACCGAATCAGAGTGGATGACCGCGCAAGTGTATCAAGACTTCAGCGTGATCTCGCCAGACACCCTCGAACCCGCCCCTGAAAAAACCGAGATGTTCGTGTTGTACACCGAGCGGGGAATGTACGTCGGTGCTCGTATGGAGCAAGCAAAGAGCGCATTTGTGGAGCGCCTCAGCAGCCGTGATGATTATCTTCAACGCGACAGAATATCCGTATCCATAGACGCCTCAGGCGAAGGCCTTTACGCGTATTGGTTTGCCATCAACCTCGGTGGCACGATGCAGGACGGCACGATTTTGCCGGAAAGGCAGTACTCCAATAACTGGGACGGCCCATGGCAAGGCGCCACCGCCCGAGGGGATGCCTACTGGACCGCCGAGTTCTTTTTGCCATGGACCATGATGACCCTCCCCTACCGACCAACCGGCGAACGTACCATTGGTCTTTACTTCCAGCGGGCGGTTGCTGATGCAGGAATGGATTGGGGTTCCCCCGCGCTTCCCAGAACCCAAAGCACCTTTTTATCGGTGTTACCTCGGGTGTCTATTAAGGGCGTCAACCCGGAGCAACAGTTCACTTTCTACCCTTATGCTTCCGCAACGCTCGATGAATATGCTGGGGAATCCACCGCAAAAGCCGGCTTTGACTTCTTCTGGCGGCCAACCACCGCGTTTCAGATTACCAGCTCCATCGCTCCCGACTTTGGTAACGTTGAATCTGATGAAGTGGTGGTGAACCTAACTAGCTACGAGACATTTTTTTCAGAAAAAAGACCATTCTTTTTAGAAGGACAGGAGATCTTTTCTACGTCACCGCGCGCGAATCCAAGATGGGGTCCTGGTGGCGGAGGCGGCTCCCCTACTACGCTCATCAACACACGGAGAATCGGAGCACCGCCAAAGCCCCTGAATCTTGACGGTGTCGAGTTCAGCAGCATTGAATCAAACCAACCCAGCGAACTTCTAGGCGCAGCAAAGGTAACCGGACAGAACGGCGCCCTACGATACGGTGTGTTAACAGCAATAGAGGACGACACGAAGCTGACAGGCACAGTAGACGGCAACACCCGACAGTTCGAGCAAGTGGGCCGCGATTTCATCGCAGCTCGGGTACTGTTTGAACAATCCGAGGGATCCGGACGCCGCGCGCTAGGCGCGCTGGTCACTGAGGTCGACCACCCCGTCGAAACCGCGCGAACAGCAGGCATCGACGCTCACTTCTTGAGCAACAATGGGCGGATGACGCTTGATGTTCAGACGCTCCATTCCGACGTAGAGGGCACTCGTGGTGATGGCATATTTGCTGATTTAACCTACCGTCCAAAGCGCGGCCTGCATCATAAAGTCACGGTCGATCACTTTGATGACACCCTCGATATCAATGATTTTGGCTTCCTCCGAAGAAACGACTTTCAGGGCTTTAGTTACAGCTTTGACCGAAGAGATTCAAACCGTGCTGGACTAAAGGAACGAGTCGATAATCTCCGGGTAAGGCGCTACGAGAACACAGCGGGTGAGGTCGTCCGCGAGGGATATTCCGTATCTCGAGAGTGGCGCTACTTGTCCAACAATGAACTTGAAATTGACCTCGACTTCTTCCCCGAGCGCTTTGAGGATAAAAACAGCGGAGGGAACGGCAGTTATCTACTCGACGATCGATTCCAGTTCGGGGTTAGATGGAGCAGCAACCCAGCACAGCCACTCAGCGTTTCGACGAACGTTCAACTTGAACAAGAAGACATTGGTGGCATGCTACGACGCTACACCACGCGATTGAACTATCAGCCCTCTGACCGAGTCGCATTCAATCTATCTCTTAGACACGAGACCCGGACCGGATGGTTGCTCTACTCAGGCGACCAAAACTTCACGCGATTTCAAGCCGAGACCTGGCGTCCCAATTTCGAGTTTTCTTATTTTCTATCGGCCCGTCAGCAAGCGCGCATCAGCTTGCAGTGGGTCGGTATCAAGGCATTCGAGCACGACCGTTTCGTACTCCCGGGAACAGGCCAATCACTGGCGCCTGTGCAAAACGCAGAGAGTGATCGAGACTTCACCATCTCGCGCATGTCCTTTCAGGCACGGTATCGATGGGAGCTTGCTCCTCTTTCTGACCTTTTCGTGGTTTACACGCGGGGCTCTAACGTTCCTAGCAATATCGCCCGGGGCTTTGGCGATCAATTCAGCGAAGCTTGGAAGCAAGCGCTAGTTGACACGTTAGTCGTAAAGCTTCGCTACCGACTGGGTAACTGAGACCATAGATCTGGCGTGTTGGCCTGCGAGCAGTGCGATTAAACTGCCTGTTATTAGATGTCGTATCTACTCTTGATTCGCTCTGGTAACTTTTATGCCTGCCCCTCTTAAACTCGGGATTATTGGCGATGTTCATGCCGAACATCACCGCCTCACTCTGACACTAGATTACCTCTACAATCAGGGTATCAATCAAATCGCCTGCACAGGAGATCTGTCGGATGGGGTGGGTGATCTGGATGAGACGGTAGAAATCCTCATGGATCACAATGTCACTACCGTTGCGGGCAACCATGACCGGTGGCTGTTGACGGATCGAAGTCGACACGTCACCAATGCTCATCACCGATCCGACTTAAACAGCAAGACTCTCGACTACCTTGAGTCTTTACCAAAAACGCGAACGATAACGGTCGGGCAGCAGGACGTTCTGTTATGCCATGGGATGGGAGACCAGGACCTCGCCAAAATTTGGCCAGGCACTGAAAGAATGCCTGTAGAGCGATCAAGCAGGCTAGATGACATTATTGATCAGGGCCGCTTTTCGTGGATCATCAACGGCCACGTCCACTTTCAGTCCGTCATTCCCTTCGAAACCGCTGTTCTCATTAATGCGGGAACGCTTGCTGGCAACCGCTGGCCAGGCTTTCTGATTCTGGACCTAGCGTCTCAAACCATTGATGTGTTCTCTCTCGCCGATGATCAAGTGACCTTTAAAGGGACTAGGGATCTCGGCACACTGCCGAGGACCTGGAAGAACACCCAGCATTTCGATGGCGACTGGAATCCGACCTTTCTCATCGACATGACCGCCACTGCTGCCTAGCCGGGCAAAAGCATTTGTCCCTTTACTCGCTCCACTACGTTGGCGCTATCGGCGCTACTGTTATGAGTCGTGAACTTCAAGATTCACAGCATCGATAGCGATCGCCTGGCCTTTCCGAATGGATGCCTGGGCAGCCATCCCCATCAGAACCGCCAAGAGGCCATCACGAAGTGTCACCTCGACGGGCGCACCGGACTTAACCGTTCGAGCAAATGCCTGATGAGCATAGTAAGTCGCTCCTTGATGCGCCCCAGCCGCCTTAATTTCACTCGGGAGCTCGATAATTTCGTGCACGGCCGCGGAACGTCTTGGATATAAATTGATTTGAGCTGGCGATTCCGACTGACGAGGATGAGGGCCCGGAATATGAACATCCAGACGCGCCTCATCACCCGTCAAGCTGATGTCCTGCTCAAACTTCGCCCCTTCTGCAAACATACAGAGATCTAGCGTCGCCCGAGCGCCCCCATCAAACTCTACGATGACTAAGCCATGGTCCAAGATATCCGGCGTCCCCTGCGGGTAGTACTCATCTAAGTGATTGCACGCCTGCCCACCCGTCGCAAAGACCCGCACGGGATCCTGATCTAGAATCAATCGCATCAGATCAAAGAAATGACAGCACTTTTCGACGAAGGTCCCCCCTGAAAATCGATTAAATCGATTCCAGTCGTTGACCTTTTTTAAAAAGGGATAACGGTGCTCGCGAATGGACAGTAAATGCTTGTCTCCGACGCCTGCACACTTGCCTAGAAATGTTTGCATCGCCGGCATAAACCGATACTCCATACCCACCCACAAGGGAGCCGAGCGACCCTCGAACGTTTCAGCCAGGCGTTTCACGTCACCTATCTGGGTGCAAATCGGCTTTTCACACAAGATCGCAAGATTAGGTTGCTCGGCTAACGCTAATAACTGGTCCGCGTGCTGAAAATTTGGTGTAGCGACGACGAGCGCGTCCAGACCCTGCGCCAGCAAATCATCCATATGATTAACCCGCTCTGCTCGTGGCTCGATCAATTGCGCGCGATTGGCCATCGATTCGTCGGTATCCATAAACGCTACCAGCTCAACCTCCTCTAGCAAGCGAAGATTTCTCATATGTTCTTGGCCCATCATTCCTGCACCAAGTAGGCCATATCGAAGTCTTGTCATATTGATCTCTTTTTTTGCGAATGCCTCTCGCACAATCAAAACCGAGTGTCTGGCTGCTGGGCATCTCAACTATTGTACTCATCCTGCTTGAGAAACGTGCTTCGAACAGATGTGACGACAAGCGAGCGCGCCTGACCACCTTCTGGTCACGCACTGGCTACAAACCTGATAGTCTGCCGATGTGACGACCTCTTACTTATTCGGCTACGGCTCCATCCTTTGGCGGCAGGATTTTGTTCCTATTAGAACGATGATCGGAACTCTTCGTGGTTATTCAAGGGTTATTAATCAAGCATCTACCGATCACCGAGGAACGGTACACCGCCCAGGAGCGGTTGCAAGCCTTCGGACCTCACCTCAGCGTTTCGTCGTAGGCAAACTATTTGAGATAGCCCCCTCGGATCAGGATCGAGTGTTCGAAAAACTTGATGTCCGCGAGCAAAACGGATACTCCCTTATTCCCATTTCTGTAGAAGTGGGTGAGGCGATCTTTGAGGCAGTGACGTATATCGCTTTACCCGGCAACCCTTGGGATCTGGGCGAACCGAGCATCGACCAACTGGTTCAGACCATCCTTCTGGCCGTAGGACCAAGCGGGAGCAATATGGACTACATATTACAGCTCTATCGCGAGTGTCAGATCATGTCGTCAGGCGATGAGCCGTGGAAAGCATTGGTTGCAGCCCTCGCCCATTCGCCACGGTTCTTGCGCCGAGCAGCGGCACTTGAGATCGAGTTACCCGATCCCCACTAGATGGTAGGATGACGTCAGCAACAGGAGACTAAATCAATGAACGTGATGCCAGAAATTGCCGAAGCGCACTCGAAACTCACGGAGTGGCGTCGCGACCTCCACAGGCACCCCGAATTGGCGTTTGAAGAGCACCGAACATCGGCTTTCGTTGCAGATCAGCTCCGTAAATTTGGCCTTCAGGTAACTACTGGCATCGCTGGGACGGGCGTGGTTGGTACGCTGAACCGCGGCGGAGGCAACCGGGCTATCGGGCTTCGCGCTGACCTCGATGCCTTGCCCATTGTCGAGGCCAACGACTTTGACCACGTATCAACAACACCCGGAGTCATGCACGCCTGCGGACATGATGGACACACCATTATGCTTCTCGGCGCTGCCGAGTATCTAGCGAACCATGGGCAGTTCTCCGGAACCATTCATTTCATTTTTCAGCCAGCGGAAGAGAACGAGGGCGGCGCGCGCGCAATGGTTGAAGCCGGGCTGTTTGACCAGTTCCCCTGCGAAAGTGTCTACGGCATGCACAATATCCCTGGCATCGAGGTTGGAGCGTTTGCCATCAAGGATGGTCCGATTATGGCTGCTTTCGATATTTTTGAGATAGAGGTCGTTGGTCGAGGGGGACATGCAGCTATCCCACAGCAAACCGTTGACCCAATTATTGTCGCTAGCCAAATCGTTAATGCGTTGCAGACAATGGTGTCACGGCAAATTAATCCCCTTGAACCCAGTGTGCTGAGCATCACCCAGATCCATGCCGGAGAAGCTTATAACGTCATTCCCGATCAAGCGGTCATAAGAGGCTGTACTCGATGTTTTTCGACCAAGATCCAGCAGCAGCTCGAGGAGGGAATAGAACAACTTTCGTCTCAGATTGCTGCCTCATTTGGAGCCCTTGCTAATGTTCACTACGAAAGGCGTTACCCACCCACGGTCAATGCAATAAAAGAGACGGAGGACGCCATCCAGGCTGCGGCGCTAACAGTGGGCAGATCGAACGTGAATACCAACCCCACTCCGTCAATGGGATCAGAGGACTTTGCCTACATGCTTCAGCAGAAACCAGGCAGCTATATTTGGATCGGCAATGGTCGCGGCGAAGGCTCCTGTATGATCCATAACCCGGGGTACGATTTTAACGACGATGTCCTTCCCATTGGGGCAAGCTACTGGGCACACCTCTCGCAAACACTGCTTCCGACGGGCGCTTAAGTCGTGGCATTCATTGAACATGCCTTAGGAAAGACGCACTACACCGTTCGTGGTGCTCGTTCCGAAAAGCCGCCCATTGTTTGGTTACATGGCGGCCCTGGGGGTACTCACAACCCGAAAAGTCGTCTATTCGACCTCGCCGAGGGTCGACAGGTGTATGCGTACACACAAATGGGATCTGGAAGAAGTGGCGATCTACCAAAACGGCGCAGAACCGTTGCCACTTTTGTTAAGGAACTACACACATTGATCGCCACGTGGGGCCTCGACCGCTTTCATCTCATGGGAGGCTCATGGGGCGCAACCCTCGCGCTGGAATATGGCCTGAGGCACCCGGAATCGGGTCTACAAAGCTTAGTGCTTCAATCTCCAATGCTCTCAGCGATCGATTGGCAACGCGACGCAAAGCAACTAATCAGAGCGATGAGTAAGGAAGACCAAAAGGTCATCCGCTATTGCCATGACATTGGTGCGACAGACGCATCGGTTTATCAAGCGGTGATGCGCCGCTACTACCGCAAACACGTGCTGAGAAATGACAAGAAGCTTGCCGCCATGTTTTCGAGAGATAATCCAAGAGGTGCGGCCATCTACGAGCACATGTGGGGCCCAAGTGAATTTGTGGCGACGGGTACACTGAAAGATCATGACCGGGCGCCACACCTAAAGAACGTCAAGATTCCCACCCTAATTGTTTGCGGTGAGCACGATGAGGCCACCCCGGCTACAGGGCAGCGATACGCCAAACGACTGCATAACGGTCAGTTTGAGATGATAAGAGGCGCAAGCCACGTCATATGGGAGGAACAACCCGCGCGCTTGCGAAAGGCCATCAATCGATTCCTGGCCGGTATTGAATAGGCTACAGCATCCGGGATTCCGTTCACCCTAAAACTATATCGATTTAGACGCGCTCGCGCAGAAGAACCGGCCTGTTCTGCCCTTGATTATGATCACCTTTGGCCACACCGGTTCGAACCAGAACCGTCTAGCCTCTCAGCGCATCAAGGTCCGATAAATCAACGCTTTTGTCGATCTGTGCCCAAGCTAACTTAGCCATATTGAAGGCACCAGCGCCTGCTTCCTCAGCGTGATTACTCGCGGCCGTGCCGTCTAGTACCCGCCGAGCGATCCCTTGCAGGATGGCCGCCATCTTGAACATATTAAAGGCAAGATAGTAGTCCCAGTTGGGAATAGCAGAGCGCCCTGTTCGCTCACAATACGCCTCAACAAACGCCTCCTCTGAAGGAATACCCAGCGGCGCAAGATCAATTCCTCTGAGCGCATCACGATAGGGTCTGCACAGGTAAGCAAAGTCAGCCAGAGGACAGCCCAACGTTGAAAGTTCCCAATCCAGAATTCCAATAACCTCTGCTTCGGAGGCGTGCATCATCATGTTGGCAATCTGTAAGTCGCCGTGAACAACCGAGCAGTCATCGGTGGCTGGAATATTGGCAGGCAAATATTCCAGCAATTGATCCATAAAGGGGTTATCGACCGTTTTCGTGTATTCGTATTGGCCGCCCCATCGACTGAGCTGCCTCGCGATGTAGTCACTTTCTTTCCCGAATCCCTCTAATCCAACGGACTTAAAATCGACCTGATGAAGACTCGCAACCGCTTTATTGGCCGCATCCCAAAAAGCACCCCGCTCAGTCGGCGAGTAAGGGCCGTGGGTCGAATCCCAAATCACTCGACCCTCCAGATATTCCATCACATAAAACCAACTGCCAATGACTGAGTCGTCAGTACACAGCGCGTAGGTTTTCGCAGTAGGGACATCTGTATCCGCCAGCGCCGTGAGCACACGATACTCTCGGTCGACTGCATGCGCGGATTTCAACAACTCACCGGGCGGCTTCCGGCGGAGGACATATTTCTGTTGACCACTAGTTAACAAGTAGGTCGGGTTACTCTGCCCTCCCGCAAACTCCTCAACGGAGAGGTCACCTGCAAAGTCCGGTATTGAATCGCCTAAGAACTCCGCAAGTCGCGATGTGTCAAATTGGTGCTTTTCCTGAACGGGAATCGTTCCGACATTATCTTCAGGTTTGAAATCGGTCATAACACGGTCACTCTCATGTTCGCTCACAGTAGGTGATGAGTCCTATATATCACAGGATCACTCCACCGGCAGACAAAAAAAACCCCAAGCTAAGCTTGGGGTTTTTGCGCGCAGCACCGCAAAAGAGCGCTGGCGGTATCGCTCGATTAGCTGACCGTCCAAGTATGGCCGGATTTTAAGGCGTTCGTGAAATCCGCAAGGCCCTTCTTTTCACGCACCGTCTTGATCTGCTCATAAACTGAGTCTTCGTAAGCAGTTTCGGGGTTGCAGTAAATGATGCCAACGGGCTCGGGGAACTCCGGTGCACGCAACTGGGTTAGTAGCTGAGCCAGCATGCGATTGGTCTCATCATGAACAACCAAGTCCTCTTCCGTGACACCATCTTCTCCAAGAGTTACCACTTCTAGTGCCAAGGTAGACGCGTTAAGTTTGATCCCTTTGTCACGCTCTGTGCCAAATATCATTGGCTGCCCATGCTCTAGTACCAGTCGCGTCTCACCTGCCGTTTTCTTTTCCTTGATGAGTTCAAAAATGCCATCGTTATATACTGGGCAATTCTGGTAGATCTCAACAAATGAGGCCCCTTCGTGCGCGTGTGCCCGTTTTAGTACGGTCGTTAGATGCTTTGCTTCAGTGTCAATACTTCTCGCCACGAATCGTGCGCCCGCACCGAGGGCAAAACTACAAGGATTGAGCGGCATATCGACCGAGCCATCTGGCGTAGAGGGTGACTTGGTTCCAACCTTTGAGGTCGGCGAGTACTGCCCTTTTGTCAACCCGTAGATCTGGTTGTTAAACAACAGGATCTGCAAATCGACGTTGCGGCGCAGGGCATGCATCGTGTGATTGCCACCAATACTAAGCGCGTCACCATCGCCAGTTATAACCCAAACGTCTAGGTCGGGGTTGGAGAGCTTCACGCCTGTCGCAATACTTGGTGCGCGTCCGTGAATAGTGTGAAAGCCATAGGTTTCCATGTAATACGGAAAGCGTGACGAGCATCCGATTCCCGATACGAACACCGTATTTTCTTTCGGTTGATCAAGCTCAGGCATTAACTTCTGAACGGTTTTCAGAATTGCGTAATCACCACATCCTGGGCACCAACGCACCTCTTGGTCCGTGCTGAAGTCCTTAATCGTTAGTTTTTCTGGCGCGTTCATGCTTGCTCTCCCATCAGCGCTTTTATACCGTCCGTGATTTCGCGGATCTTGAAGGGCTGCCCTGACACTTTGTTTAGTCCTTTTGCATCAACCAAAAACTTGGCTCGCAAGACATCCACCAGTTGGCCTGTGTTCATCTCGGGGACCAAGATTTGATCGAACCCTTTGAGCAGTGATTCCAAGTTGCTGGGCATCGGGTTGAGATAGCGAATGTGAATATGGCTCACGTCATACCCTTCTGCTCGACAACGTTTGACTGCTTGCCGAATGGCGCCATAGGTCGAACCCCAACCGACGACCGCAAGCTTTCCTGATTCATTCCCCTGCGACACAGATTGCTTAGGAATGTGCTGGCTAATGCCTTCAACCTTCGCCTTACGAACATCGGTCATCTTCTGGTGGTTGTCCGGATCGTAGGAGATGTCACCGGTCACAAAATCTCGCTCGATACCGCCGATGCGGTGCTCGAGCCCTTTCGTGCCTGGCTTTGCCCACACACGGGCTAAGGTCTCTGGATCCCGATTGGCGGGTTCAAACCCATCAGGGTTCGTCTCAAACTTCACGGGGAACTTCTCAAATTGCTCTAGGTCAGGCACTTTCCAAGGCTCAGCGGCATTTGCGAGGTAACCATCGCTGAGCAGCATGACCGGTGTTGAAAACTTCGTCGCTAACCTGACCGCCTCGATGGCGACCTCAAAACAATCCCCTGGCGTTGCGGTAGAAATCACAGGCATCGGCGTATCAGCGTGCCTACCGAAGAGCGCCTGATTCAAATCAGATTGTTCGGTTTTCGTTGGCATTCCTGTTGAGGGGCCGCCCCGCTGAGTGTTAACCACAATGAGTGGCAGTTCAGTTGCGCAAGCGAGTGCGATCGCCTCTCCTTTCAGCGCAATACCTGGCCCCGAGCTTGATGTCACCCCAAGCGTGCCACCAAACGAGGCGCCAATGGCTGCGCAAACGGCTGCTATTTCGTCTTCGGCTTGGAAGGTCACTACATCAAATTCCTTGTACTGCGCCAGCGAATGAAGCAGTGATGATGCAGGCGTGATCGGGTAGGATGCGAATGTCAAAGGCACTTCTGCCAGAAGGCCACCCGCGATTAGTCCAAACGCCAAGGCCTCGGTTCCGGTCGTGTTTCGGTAGAGCCCAGGCTCAACCTCAGCACGGGGAATGCGGTAAACCTCAACTCCGGTCGGCAGTTCAGCCGTTTCACCGTAGCTGTGCCCTGCATTCAGCGCAGCGACGTTAGCATCCGCGATCTCTGGTCGTGACTTAAACTTGGCCTTTAAGTTATCAATGGTGATCGTTCGGTCTCTATCAAATAGCCACATGACGAGTCCGAGCGTCCACATATTCTTACAACGAACCGCAAACTTGTGAGACAGCCCGTAGGGCTCAACCGAGGCAATCACTTGCTTGGTAATGTCAATCGAAATCAACCGATAGCCATCCAGACTTCCGTCCTCGAGCGGGTTTTCTTTGTAACCTGCCCTTACGAGATTCTTGTCGGTAAATGCATCGGCGTCCGCGATAATCAGACCGCCAGGCAGCAGATCTTTCAAGTTGGTGATCAATGCAGCTGGATTCATGGCGACGAGGACGTCGACGTCATCCCCAGCTGTGGTGACTTCGTCAGCACCGAAGTAAATTTGGAATGCTGAAACCCCAAATGTAGCCCCAGCAGGCGCTCTGATCTCTGCAGGGAAATCAGGAAAAGTGGCAAGGTCATTGCCATGCAGGGCGGTGGCCTCTGTGAAGTTACTTCCGGTGAGCTGCATCCCATCCCCGGAGTCGCCCGCGAAGCGAACGACCACAGCGCTGGATGATGAACTTGATGCAGGAGCTTCTATTTCTTTCTCGACGACTGACATCTTACCCCTCTAGTCCTTGGCCTCCATGGCCTTTAAATCCTCCTCAAACGTCGCATACCGCTCGCTACGCCCCTTTGGATCTCTCTTTTATCACGCCCACAACTGCCGTTCGGACGCGTTTTAAAATACCTACCGGTTAATCGCATACAGGCCTTGGCGCGTATCTAGTCGAGCCGTATAGACCAGACTGCTACTACCGATACTGCTTTCGCGCCTCCCGCTACCCCCCGCCTTCCCGCTGCTTTCTGGGGACAGGTCAAGCGTTGAAGCCTAAACGAGCAGGCTCGCGCGAGCATATCAGAGGCGCTCAAAATAAAACAGATTCCAAGCGTCAAAAAGCAGCTCACGTGCTGCCGCGCTTATTCTCTACAGCAAACGACGTTTTATGCTCAATCAATCACCATCTAGCACCCGTTGCAAGGTCCAAACGCGATTGGTTATCGGTCCTTACTCCGAAAGGTGAATCATCGCCTTCGGATTGATCGGCCAGCGCAGCCGATCTCGATGATGATAGTCCCGAATCCTATAGCTCGAGTGCCGCATAGTGAATCAAACCATCGCCTCGATCAGGCTCGGCCCTCCTCGCTCGAGGGCGGCTAATAGCGCCGCTTCGAACGTCTCAACCGTATCGGCCCTCGAACCGGGAACGCCCATACTCTCGGCAAGCTTCACAAAATCAATGGCTGGCGATGCGAGATTGAATAGTTGTGCCGCATGTTCACCCACCGCATTCACGCCAAGGCGCAAGTACTCGGTCTCTAAAATTCCGTAAATCTGATTGTTAAAAATCACCGTGATGACGTTCAACCCCTCTCGGGCCTGCGTCCAAAGCGCTTGGTTTGTATACATCGAGGCGCCATCACCGAGCAAAGCGAATACCTGACGATCAGGTGCCGCAATGGCTGCGCCCACAGCGGCAGGCCCACCTTGCCCGATAGATCCTCCAGTCAGATTCAGCCATGTGTGCGCCTTCGACACTTGTGCGGGCCCCAGCACTGCAGCGCCTCCACCAGAGTCGCCACAAAGAATACTATTCTCGGGCATATGTTGTGCGACGACATTGGCCACCGCGCGCACCGACAGTTTCCCATTAAGGACCGGGAGCGACTCCTTGGTATAGGTCATGGGCTGGGTTGATGTCCCATCGACTGCATCGCACAAATCTTTTAACGCTTGGCTCACATTTTCATGGGCACTAACAAGACGATCGACCGTGCAGTTCTCTGGCACAAGTACACTGTCCTGATTGGGGTAGGCAAAGAAACTAACCGGTTGCTCGGCACCCACTAACACCAAATGTTCGACCCCATCCATTGCTCTCAACACGTCCTCGGGGAAGTAGGGAAGCCGCTCGACGACAGGATGGCCGGGCCCCGAGTCTACTCGAGCTGGGAAGGTGGACATGCTGACCCGACAGCCCATTTTGTGTGCCACTTGCGCTGCAAGCATCCGAGATTCAACCGTTAGCGCCCCTTTATCCAATAGCAACATGGATGCAGGCCCGAGCGCTTTAGCCACCGATTGTATGCGCTCCGCCTCGACCACCGCAGGGGGCTCAGGCTGGACGACAGTTGCGATATCAGGCGCCTCCCCCCAACAAGCTTCGGCGGGGATAATGAGCGTCGCAGTCGCTCCATCGGACCCGTGCGATGGCGACTGAGTTTTGGCTAGCGCCATCATTCCATCCGCCGCAAGCGAACCAGCGGTTGAATCCGACTTAATCCAAGTCGACACGTTTTTCGCCAGCGTTTCGATGTCTGATGTTAACGGTGCATCGTGGGGCACATGATAGGTTGCATGGTTGCCAACAAGGTTAATAATCGGCGTTGCGGCACGCCGGGCGTTATGTAAATTCGCTATACCGTTACCCAAACCAGGGCCGAGATGAAGCACCGTTATTGCGGGCTTCCCAGCAATGCGAGCATAGCCGTCAGCGGCACCAGTACAAACGCCCTCGAATAAACAGAGGACGCCGCGCATCTCTGGAACGGCATCCATCGCCTGAACCAAGTGCATTTCAGACGTCCCAGGATTGGCAAAACAAGTCGTTACGCCCGCATTCACCAAAGACCGTATTAAAGACTCGGCTCCATTCATCTCGTTAACCCATTGACCGTTTCGATGCCTCAATCATGATCGGTTGAAGAATGCTTGGCAATGAAGGCTTCAACGCCCGAGGCTCGGTGCGATGCTGAGCCCCAGGTGGCACTCAAGGAGAAAAGTTGGTCTCAGGTTACAGATCGAATCTCCAATTCGAACGAAGCGAATTATCCCCATGCAAGTGAGCATCTTGCCGTAGGCATCGATGACATAGATTCATCGCCGCCTGCCGGAGAATTGCAAGCATTACTTAGCATCGTTGGTTACAAGGCTCTGCAACTGCATAGCCCGTTCGCGGTACACTTACGCCATCGTCTTGGAGTGCTTGCCGTGTTTTTACCACCCGTCAGACAACTGCAGTATCTCGTCGCCTTACATGACCACCTCCACTTTGGCAGAGCCGCGCAGGCACTCAATGTCACCCAATCAACCCTGAGCTCTGGAATCAGGGAACTCGAGCGCTTTTTGGATGTTCAACTTGTCGAACGGACGAACAAAAGCGTTGCCTTCACCGAGCTCGGGCTCAGGATCGCTGACCGGAGTCGCTACATCATCATGCAAGTCGAAGACTTGATGGAAGAAGCTCAGGCTTTTCATAATCCTCTGTCGCTTCCCATCAAGATCGGCGGTATCCATACCATCGCGCCCTACGTCATGGGGCATTACGCTGCAACGCTAAGAGAAGCCTTTCCATCCCTTCAGCTCTACCTGCGTGAAGACACGACTGCAGGATTAGTTGCAGAGCTGCTAGCGAACCAATTGGACCTAGCGCTCATCGCGCTACCCTACGATGCAGGCTCTCTTGAAACCATGACCATTTACCGCGAGCCCCTCCATGTTGCCTTTTGTGAGGGCTCATCGATTGTCGAAGATCGCTTGATCAACTTTGATGACTTGCCCGACGAGAGCCTTCTCTTGTTGGATGACGGTCATTGTCTGAGAGACCACGCGCTCGCGGGTTGCCGCCTAAAGAGCCATAAAAAGATTCACACGTTTGGCGCAAACAGTCTGCAAATGCTCGTGCAGATGGTTCAAAGCGATGTAGGGGTGACCATACTGCCGCAAATGGCATTGGACGCAGGTATCCTCAATGGAACACCAATAAAAACAGAAGCACTGCCTCTCGACCGATTTCACAGGGACATTGGATTTGCATGGCGAAGGGGTCACTCAAGGGCAGACGCCCTCATGACGCTGATCGACTGTTTTAGAGACGCTATCCCAACGCAAGGCTAGCCCGTTAATCACGGACCAGATAATTCAGGACTAAACCCCCGTCTGTTTTGTGTGGGGGGGAGGGAGACTTCACCCTTTTAACCTGACGGACTTCTTTTTACCCTTCAGCGCTCTTTCAACTTAAAGCCACAAGCTCGGTCAGAAGCCTATGCAACTATCCCGCGCATGCCCTCGATGACTGGCCCATTCCAAAATTCATCGCTGTTTGCTTTGAAAACTCGAGACCCTCATTGAACTTGAGATCGGCGAAGTTAAAACCGGCGACGTTGAGATCCGCGTGCGACGGCAAACCTGTCGATAACAAGCTATCGATTGCAAGCCCATTGACTAACACCCGTCAACTAGAACGGAATGCTCGGGAATTGTGCCGATCGGGTCGATTCAATGGGCGCGTTGCTCGCCTCGTGATAGGTGTAGACCAATGAGTATTTGGTTTCGGACGACGTATTCCTGCTCGCCGCGTGAAACAAGCGCGCATGGAAAAACAACACGTCTCCTGGGTTCAGCGGCACCGCCTGCGCCGTTTTTAGCAGGGCTTTATTAATGTCTAGGTCAGAGCGGAGGAATCGCGCAGCGTCAAATTGCCCAGGATCCAAGGTCCACCGATGGCTTCCTGGCAATACCCGCAGGCAGCCATTTCTTTTGGATTCGTCCCCAAGCGCAGACCAAACGCTAATTAAGTCTTGCCGGTCAAAGTGCCAGTAGCGAATGTCTTGGTGCCATCGTGTCACGCTGGAAAAACCCGGTTGCTTAGTCATCACGCAATTGTGGTGACACTGGGACAGTAGCACCTCACCGTGGCCAAAGAGCTCACTCAAAATCTCTTTGATCTGGTCTGCCGTACCCCACTCGCGAAAGGCACTGTGTCTCGAATAGGTTTGCAATAGCCGCCTGGCGGTTTCGGCGCCCTCTGAGGTGTCATCTAATGGAGACCCGGGATAGTCAACATCAACCTCATATTCCACAGGGGCCAACTTCATGTCTAGATGCTCTGCCGCAATGCCGAGCAGCTGCTCCCGCAGCGCTTGGGGTAACAAACCAGGCACGACCACAAAGCCCTGATCATCGAAGGTTGCTTTCAATTGTTGGAGAGATTCCACCATCAGGCGAAGTCCAGTGAGCTATTCTTCAATTATACGCTCAGTCCAATCAAACGTTGTCGCCCCGGCGCCACCAAAAACGGTCTAAGGGCAACAGACTCGATCCTGCAAATGAACGGGATAGCTCGCCCAACAGAGCGGGTGACGCTAGAAAGTAGAGGGATCAGGTTGGCAACTGAGAGCCGCCGGCGTCTGCCAGACCGATCAAATGGGTCGCAACGTTGAAGCCCCGCACGATGAGTTGCTCTCCTGTGACAACAACCTGACTAATCGAACCATTATCGGCGCCACTAAAGGCAAATCCTCGAGCACCAGTCGCAGCCTCTAATAGTTGTCCGATCACCCCACCATGAACAAATACTGCGACCATCTCGTCGGGGTGCGCTCTTGCAATGGTGTCTATGCCTCTTAGCAGTCTAGTGCGAAACGCCTCGGTTGCCTCAGCGCCAGGGATCACATCCCACCGGCCCTCTTGGTGCATTCTCTCGTAGATCGGGTCGCCTTCCGCAGCTTTAATTCGAAGGATGCCCCCTTCCCATTCTCCGAGGTGGACTTCATGTAAATCCGGATTGATTTGGATGGACAAACCGAGATGTTCCGCCAGCGGTGCTGCTGTCTCCTGCGTTCGCTGCAGTTTTGTGGCGTAAATTGCCTTGATCGGCGACGCTTTCAGCCGTTCGCCAACTCGAGTTGCCTGGGCACGACCATTGGGTGCGAGTTCCGGGTCTCCTTGGCCATCGACGAGGGGAAAGGGTTCACCAGGCCTTGCCGCTCTTGATTCACCGTGGCGCACCAAAATGACGCTACAGGCACCAGGTGGCGCTGCAAATCGAGCTTGCCGGTACTCTTTTTGATCCATGTCACCTCCTTATGGCTGCGGAGATGGTAACCAGCCCGCGTTGATCTGGCCATACACCCTCGTTATTCTCATTTTCCACACGCGATCAAATACCAAAGGATCATCCATGACCTGGAATGACGAGCTTGACGAATTGCGCCTTCGAACCTCCCTTGCCGAGGCCATGGGAGGTGAGGAGAAAGTCGCGAGACAGCACGAATTTGGCAAGCTGACCATCCGCGAGCGCATCGATGAGATCGCCGATGACCACTCCTTCCACGAGATTGGAAAACTCGCTGGAGTAGGTCAATACAATGACCAGGGCGAGCTAGAACAAGTCACTCCATCGAACTTTGTATTCGGGTCAGCCAAGCTTGACGGTCGCTCCGTCATCCTTTCCGGCGATGACTTCACGGTTAGGGGTGGCTCGGCCGACGCTTCAATAGCAGGTAAGCGGCTTCATGCCGAAGGGCTTGCACTTGAATTAAGGCGGCCGCATATCCGGTTGGTCGATGGCATGGGCGGCGGCGGCTCGGTCAAAACCATAGAGATGGCGGGTAGAACCTATATCCCGCGCGTCGCGGGTTGGGAAACAATCGTTCAGCACTTGAGCGTTGCGCCATCGGTGTCGCTGGCTTTAGGCAGCGTTGCTGGCATTGGCGCCGCAAGGGTCACCACCTCGCATTACTCAGTCATCGTCAAACATTCGGCACAAATGATGATTGCAGGTCCTGCACTCGTCGACTGGGCCAGTCTCGGCGATGTATCCAAAGAGGAGCTTGGATCCAGCGAAATTCACACTCGCAACGGGTCCATCGATGACGAAGTGGACAGCGAGGCGGAAGCGTTCAGGCGGGCCAAGCAATTTCTCAGTTACCTGCCTAGCAATGTCGATGAATTACCGCCTCGCGTTGATTGCGTGGATCCAACGGACCGCCGATCACCAGAACTCAATGCGATCGTTCCTCGCGACCCGCGGAAAGTGTTCAAAATGCGGCGGGTGATCGAAACGGTCGTCGATACCGACTCATTTTTTGAGATCGGTAAAAAGTGGGGTAAGTCGGTTATCACAGGGCTTGGCCGCTTGGACGGCCTGCCCGTCGCCATCTTCGCGGAAGACCCAATGATTTACGGCGGCGCCTGGACGGCAGATAGCTGCAAGAAACTCGTGCGATTTTGCGATCTCGCCTCGACTTTTCATCTGCCGCTTATTCACCTCGTGGATTGCCCTGGCTTCTTGATTGGCAAACAGTCAGAAGAGAGTGGCACGATTCGAGTGGGTTCTACAGCGCTCGCGGCCCTAGGCCAGACCACGGTTCCTTTCTGCAGCGTGATCATCCGCAAAGCCTTTGGCGTCGCGGGCGCTGCGAATACCCAACCCGGACATCACCATTACCGATTTGCTTGGCCGTCTGGCGATTGGGGCTCACTACCCATTGAGGGGGGCATTGAAGTGGCGTACAAGGCCGAACTCGCTGAATCCGATAACCCCGAACGATTGCTGGCCGATATCAAGGCTCGTCTGAACAAGGTGCGCTCTCCCTTCCGATCGGCTGAATTTTTCGAAATCGAGGACATCATCGAACCAGCTCGAACCAGAGAGACCTTGTGCCAGTGGGCGAATCTAGCAGCGGAAGCTTTGCAGCCCGGCCCATCACGATTCGGTTATCGACCCTAGGGTTGCTAGGCAAGCCTTCTTGAAACCAACCATTAGCGCTGCCGGTGATCACACGCAATCGTGCTTTAGCGAGGCGTCGTTCGCTTACACGCGGAGCTAGCGGTCGCGCTTGTCAGGAAGGGCGATCTTGCACATTAGACCCATACAGGCACCCCGGCCTGAGTTTTGACCGACTTTTTGAACCAACTAACTCAAAGATGAACCAACTAACTCAAAGCCTCACACGACTTTAGAAACGCAACTGACATATAGCCAAAAATCTTTGATGTCATCGAAACCCTGGGTCGAGCAAAAGCAGTGAACCAAGGGCAACCAAACTCAAACATTTCCCTCCATGCATTGCCAGTGACCTTTTTCCGTATCGTTTCAATGACCAACCAACAGGATTTCGCCGCCGCCACACGTCTCTTTGTCTTCAAATAATCGATGTGTCTTGATTTTGTCTATCTGATCTCTCAACCTCCGTGGCCGAAGCCCCTCTAAAACTTAAAACTTTTATGGCCAAGCAGAACGAAGCATCTTTCATTCTCAAAATACAGTGTCCGGATCGCATCGGGATCGCGGCCGCCGTGAGTCAAACTGTCGCTGAGATGGGCGGCTGGGTGACCGAGGCGAACTACCATAGTGATCCTGTCTCAAACCGCTTTTTTATGCGGAATGCGATTCGAACTGACTCGCTCATGGAGCAAGCCGATATTTTTGAGACCCAATTCCAGTCCGTTGCTGATCAGTTCAGCATGGATTTTGAGTTGATCGACACGCGGCGTAAGCAGCGGGTGGTTTTATTTGTCAGCAAGGAGTCGCATTGCCTAACTGACCTACTACATCGGTGGTCGATCAAGGAGCTGGACTGCGATCTGATTGGTGTTGTCTCGAATCATGATCATCTGCGATCTATTAGCGAGTTTTACGGTATCCCATTTCATCATGTGCCGATCAATAAAGAGGACAAACTCAATTCGTTCAATCAGATTGCAGTCTTACTCAACGATTTATCGCCCGATCTCATTGTTCTCGCCCGATATATGCAGATCTTCCCCGCCTCACTGTGCAATGCGTATCCGAGCCAAATCATTAATATCCACCATAGCTTTCTCCCCTCGTTTGCCGGAGCAAGGCCTTACCACCAAGCATACGACAGGGGTGTCAAGCTCATTGGTGCGACCAGCCACTACGTGACCGTGGATTTAGATGAGGGACCCATTATTGAACAGGACGTCATTCGAGTATCCCATCGACACGCAATCACTGAGCTCGCGAGGCTTGGAAGAGACATCGAGCGAGTGGTGCTTGCAAGGGCGGTCAGAAATCACTTAGAGCATCGGGTATTCGAATCGGGCCGAAGGACGATTGTTTTCGAATAACAGCGCAGTTACTGTCGGCTGGATTGGCACTGCAAGACTAGGCAGAAGAGTCATCCCTACGACTCAATTCCTTCTCAAAATAATCGTTACAGCAAAGCCTCCTACATTTTCAATGCAGTAGATTTGGGACCACCCACCTGCTGGCTCATGCGCTAGGATCGATTGCCATCCCTTTTTTGGAATCCCCTCATCAAGTCAGGCGTGCGCGGCACTCAGTCTATTCCTAGAACGCTAGCGCCACAGCGTTAGAAACCAATAGACCTGGAGTCGAATCGGCCCCAGGCCAGGGGTGCTCTCTTCCTGTAAATTCAAGTCGCTAGAGTGTACGCCCTTTCGTTTCCTCCAGAGCCGACAGCGACAGTAGCGTCAGAATGGCGGCTATGAGTATGTAAACGGACACATAAAAAATACCGAGCTCGTTCCAGAGTAGCACCGCGATAGTTGGCGCTAACGCTCCGCCCAAAATAGCGCCGATCTGGTAGCCGAGCGATGCACCCGAGTAACGAACCTCAGTAGTAAAAAGCTCGGTAAAGTACGCGGCCTGAGGACCATACTGCATGCCCAAAAACGTAAGCCCTAGTGTCACAGCGATGACGATCATCAGCGGTTCACCCGTGTTGATCAATGGGAACAACGCAAACCCCCAAAGCCCCGTCAAAATCGCACCCCACCGATAAATCTGTTTGCGACCGACGCGGTCCGAGAGCCCCGAGAAATAAAACTGGGACGGCACCATAATCGCTGCGGCGATGAGAACAGCAGTTAACATCGTGTCTCTGGATAAAGCGAGCTCAGGTGCAGTGACACCGTACGCAATGATGAACGCGATCAAAATATAGAAAGTCACCTGCACAGACAAAAAGGCTCCAGCAGCGAGCATAATCCGCTTGGGGTATTTGCGAATGGCTTCAACCACTGGCGACGAAGCAATCGGCTGATCACTCCCTTCGCCATCTTGGGATTCCTGTAACGCTTTGAACGCCTCGGTGTCTTCCAGGCGGAGCTGCACGTACATGGAGATGCCAATGAGAACGATGCTCGCAATAAACGGCAATCGCCAGCCCCAATCCATGAACGCCTCTTCGCTCATCGAGCTGCTGACACCAATGAAGGCGAGATTAGCCAAGATAACGCCAACGGGCGCGCCTGCTTGCGCGTAAGCCCCGTACCATCCCCGTTGATCAGCTGGCGCACTTTCTGTGACCAAAAGCATGGCGCCGCCCCACTGTCCTCCAATGGCAAGTCCTTGGACAAATCGAAGCAGTACTAAAATCAACGGCGCAGCGACCCCGATTGCTGAGTAAGTCGGGAGCAAGCCAATCAAAGTGGTTGCTGCACCCATCATCATCAATGCAACCACCAAGGTGCGCTTACGCCCTACCCGGTCTCCGAAGTGTCCAAAAATCAGTCCTCCGAGCGGACGCGCAATAAATCCGACAGCAAATGTACTAAAGGAAATAATAAGCAGCACCATCGGCGGTAGATCCTGAGGGAAAAACGCCTTTGGAAAAATGACCGCAGCTGCAGTTCCGTAGAGGAAAAAGTCATACCACTCGATGCTGGTGCCAGCCAGCGAGGTCAGCGCCACACGACGCATATTTTGTTCTTTGTTTTGGTCCTGACTCATGGTTATAGACTCCCCTTCCCTAGATCAAAAAATCCCTTGGTTAAATTTAACCGCAATAAATCGTTTGCCCCTTCGATGAGTCGCATTGACCGAACCTTTCGGTACAGATGCTCAAGCGGATGCCCAGTGACCAGCGCACTACCGCCCACTAACTGGACAGCGGTATCCACTACTCGACCAACGAGTTCCGTGCAAAATACCTTTGCGCTGATCACTTCATTCACAGCGTTCTCGCCTGAGTCCACTAGCCGCGCGACCCGATACAGCATGCTGCGCGCAGCGTAGGTCTCAATCCGAAGATCCGCATAACGCAATCTCACCCCCTCTCTCGCTGATAGCGACTCTCCACTTCGATGCGGCAGTTGTAGCTGCTCGGCGAGATATTCCAGCGTCCACAAACAAATACCACAAGCCTCAGCCGCAACCATCAGCCTGACATTCTGGATATTCGCAAGCGCGCGCGGCATGCCCTCGCCAAGCTTTCCAACCAATTGCCATGAAGGGACCTCCGCGCCCTCAAACCGAAAAGCTGCATGGCCGCCACCTTCCATCGATGAAAAGGTCCGATCGATCACGATGCCATCGGCATCTCGGTCGACGACCACCATGGCCGTTCCCAATTTGGCTCCACTTGGGTCTTCAACATTGACCAAAATCGACAGGAAGTCTGCGGTTGCACCGCCGGTGACATATGATTTCTGGCCAAAGATGGTGAGCTTCTCTTCATCGAGCACAGCCCAGGTCGGTCTCGGCGCGTCATCAGGTTCGGTAAACCCAAACGCACCACGCTTATCACCCGCCATCACCGGGTCAAGATAGTAGGTTTTGAGGAGTCCCTCAGCCTCATGAAGCAGTCCAGGTCCGGGACCGAAAATAGATCGGGTGAGTGGCGTATTTGCCTTCGCCCACAGCTCACGAAGTGCTGTAAGCTCAAGACAACTCGCGGGATCCCCGCCGAATTCCGCCGGTTGGGTTTTTTGAAAAAACCCAGCGCGTTTGGATGCCTCTCTCACCTCACGGTGAAGCCGTCGCTCGTGCTCCTCATCAATATCGCCCTCGCGAATAAATTCGCGCCTGCTGTCAATTTCATCGACTAAAAATTGGCGAGCATCAATGATCACTGCTTCTAGGGCCTGGGGTAACTGCTCGGGCATCACAATCTCCTGTTTACCGCCGCCAATCTAACGGACCCCCAACACTAAGAGCAACTCGCACCTTGCACCGTCCGCTTAAAGTAGACGGAGCCCACTGTCTTCTGGCATGGTGCATTTTTTAAGCTTGATATTTTTTAAGGGGACGCGGGATGAAGGTAGGCATTGGTATTGGTAGCGCCTATTACAACGGGGAAGACTGGCAAGAATTGGTGCAATACACCATGGCGGCCGACAGTATGGGCGTGGACTATGTCTGGTCGGCTGAAGCATGGGGCATGGATGCCGTTGTTCCACTCGCTTACATCGCTGCCAAGACACAGCACATCAAGTTAGGCACCGGCATCATACAAATTAGTTCCCGCGTGCCGCCGATGATCGCTATGACGGCCCAAAGTCTTCGAACCGTGTCGAATAACCGCTTCGTTCTAGGTCTTGGTGTAAGCGGCCCTCAGGTCGTGGAGGGACTTCATGGCGCATCCTTTGCAAAGCCCCTTTCGCGTCTGCGCGAGTGTGTCGAAATCATCCAAATGGGACTACGCAGCGAACGAGTCGCCTATAATGGAGAGCACTATGTGCTACCAAGGCCTGGCGGCGAGGGTAAACCCATTCGTTTGTCGCAGCCGCCAGCGCCGGACCTTCCTATCTACCTCGCCACGCTTGGACCAAAGGCGATGGAATTAACTGGTGAGCTCGCAGACGGCTGGATCGGCACGTCCTTTGTACCAGAGCATGCTGATGTCTTCATGGCGCCTCTGCAGCGGGGACTGGAAAAATCTGGCCGATCGCTTTCGGATTTAGATATTCAAGTGGGTGGCAGCCTCGAGATTAGCGAGGATGTAGAACGGTTAATCGAAGCTAGACGTCCCGCGATGGCATTTACCTTAGGGGGAATGGGCTCTGCGCAAACGAACTTTTACAACGACGCGTTCAGTCGTGCGGGGTATGAAGCCGAGGCAAAGAAAGTTCAATCGCTATGGGTCGATGGCAAGAAAGAAGAGGCCATTCGCGCCGTGCCCGATGAAATGGTGCTCAAGACCAACCTCATTGGTACTCGCGAGATGGTGATCGAGCGGATCCGAGCCTATGCTGCAGTTGGAGTAACCACGCTACGCGTGAGCACGACTGGGACCAATTGGAGGGAGCGCACTGAATCCCTGGCCGAGGCGACCGATTTGGTCCACTCCATTTCTGTATAGTTCTCGTTATCACTTTCTATGTAGTCTGTTATACGACTTCTTAGCTAACGGTTTGTGTGGCTTTTTATGCGGCTTTTTATGCGACTTTTTATGCGACTGGGTCCACAGAACGACAATCATCAAACACGCAACATCATGGGACTAGCGGCACGGACGGAGACTTATCATGCCGAGCAAACGCACGTGTGATCACTGTGGTCAACCCGTTGGCGCGAGCGCCTACGAAACCACACCCCAGATCCCCGAACTTCGACATCTGTATTTTAGCCAACAACCCGAGGCCTACTGCGGAGCCGTGTGCAGCCTCGCGAGAACGGAACTGTTGAAGCAACAGCAGGGGGCAAATCTCGCACCAAGAGGCACGGATTGATTAACCATTGAACTGACCCGATCGGTCAGGGTATTTTTTGATATTCCCGCGAAATTTCAGGCCGATGGCAGCAGTCTGACCCGGCCCCCGATCAGAAGGAGGCTACGTAGCGGCCATCCACAGGGGCAGAATGAACGCGGGTACGGTCAACAGCGCTCAGTACTTTTGTAGTGAACGAGTCCTGAGTCTTCAATAGGGCTTGCAAAGACGATACCGAGCATCGTGTCCAACGATCAAACCGGCAGGAGAAACCCTTAATGAATATCTGGCAAGTAGGCGACGTGACGATCACTCGAGTCATCGAAATGGAAATCACCGGGGGTACCCGTTTCATTCTGCCTCAGGCAACGCCTTCGGCCATCGAGGATATGGAATGGATGGTGCCGCATTTTGCGACAGCGGAAGGAAAGCTCATCATGAGCGTTCACGCCCTCGTCGTTGACACGCCCAGTCAACGCATCATCGTCGACACCTGTATTGGCAACGACAAATCTCGATCCATTCCCACCTGGAGCCACCTTCAGCTTCCCTTCCTGGAGGACCTGGAGAAGGCGGGCTATCCGAGGGAAACCATCGATACCGTGCTTTGCACGCACCTTCACGTCGATCATGTCGGTTGGAACACGATGCTAGTAGACGGGCAATGGGTACCCACCTTTCCCAATGCTCGTTATCTCATCGCCAAAGAGGAATTTGAATATTGGGACCGAGAGGCCGATCCCAATGATGCCGACAACATCATGGACGACTCGGTCCGCCCGATCTTCGAGCATGGCCTTGCCGACCTTGTAGACCTCACCCACCAGATTTGCCCGGAAGTTCGCTTGGAGCCAACCCCTGGCCATACGCCAGGCCATGTCAGTATCCATATTGAGTCACAGGGCCAAGAAGCGTTAATTACGGGCGATTGCATTCATCATCCCTGTCAGATTGAGCACTTAGACTGGGCTAGCAATGCTGATTTCGACCAAACCGCCTCGACGCAAACCAGAGAGCATTTGATGGACACGTATTCAGACACGGACGTGCTCATTATCGGTACGCATTTTCCCACGCCAACGGCGGGCTACATCAAGCACTCAGAGCGAGGGTACTGGCTCGCGACTTAAGCGAAGCCCTCAGTTCGGCGCATCATGCCGAATTCATGTACTATCGCGGTTCGGAAATTTTCCTAGAGCGCAATGATTACCTACCCTTTTGGCAAAACGCCCGAGCCCGGCGAACTGATCGAGGTTGCACCAGCCGTTTTTTGGCTTCGCATGCCGCTCCCTATGAGCCTCAATCACATCAATCTTTACCTTCTCGAAAGCGGTACGGGTTGGACCATCATTGATACCGGTATTCGCGGCCCAGAAACCCGATCATTGTGGCAGCAAATTGCGGATACCCACTTTAAGGGAAAGCCCGTTGAGCGAATCCTGTGCACCCACATGCATCCTGACCACACCGGGCAAGCCGGGTTCTTATCAACCGAACACAGAGCCCCACTCGCGATGAGTTACGGCGAGTATTACCAGGCTCGGGTCATGCACTATTCGATGCAGGACAAAGGGTCATGGCATACCTCCGACTTTTTCTTAAAGAGCGGCATCACGCAGTCGATGATGGATGCAATGAGCGAGATGAGAAGCCAATTCGCGCCGGAACCGGAGGACCACCCGATTCCATCCTCGTACGAGCGACTGCGCGATGGCCAGCAATTAACCATCGGCGAGCACGACTGGGAAGTCATTATTGGTTCTGGCCACTCTCCGGAGCACGTTTGTCTATATTCCGAAAAAGCTAGATTGCTCATCTCTGGAGATCAGATTTTACCGGTGATCACCTCCAATGTATCGGTTCATCCGACCGAACCCTTGGCCGATCCTTTGTCTGACTGGTTGGCGTCGCACGAAAAATTTGCCAACCGGATCCCCGATGACACCCTCATCCTGCCTGCTCATAACGAACCTTTTTATGGCGTTCAGTATCGACTCCAAGAACTCACTGACCATCATGAGCACAGAATGCAAATCGTCCTCGACGGCTGCCAAACCCCATCAACCGCCATCGATCTCGTACCAGCGCTTTTTGAGCGCAAGCTCGAGCACCACGCCCTATTCATGGCCGTCGGAGAGGCTGTGGCGCACATCCATTGTTTGATGTCTCGGGGCAGCTTGGCACGCACCTATGATGGTGAACACTTTCGCTATCAGTCGCTGATCACCTAGCGTTTAATCTAGCGAGTGCTAACAAACGATTCAGCCGGCAAAGGCAATAGGCTGCGACCTGCCTCCCGCTCGCCGACAGCTCTTCTCCCTGCGAGATAGCCTCCTCAACCTCGCCTATTGGTAGCTTACGCCCAATTAGGAACCCCATCTGAAACGCATCAGACGACTTCTAACTCGTGTCTGAGTAAAACCATTTAACCTCCGGTAGATTGAGCTTCTCGCCTTCGGATTAAGCTCGATGGGCCTCATGTGACCAACCCACAAAACATGTACACTCGGAAAACTGTCTATTTTTAACTGCGGTGGCTCATTTATGGCACAACCATTCGTTCGACTGTTTTTGATTGCGTGTTTACTTTATCCCTGGATCAGCCAAGGTGCGCCAGAGGGTACAGAGCAAGGAGAATGGCGGTATTGGGGGGGCGATGAGAGGAGCTCGCGCTATTCACCCCTTGATCTGATCGACCGAAGCAATTTTGGCGATCTAGAGATTGCCTGGCGGTGGAAAAGCGACAATTTCGGACCGACCCCCGACTACATCTATCGCGCGACCCCACTTTATATCAAAGGACGACTCTATACGGTGGCGGGTCAGAGGCGGACGGTGGTCGCCATCGAGCCAGAAACGGGCGAAACGCTTTGGATGTGGCGCATGCCAGAGAACCCTCGGTGGCAAGCATCCACCCGCAAAAACTATGGCAAAGGGCTTGCGTACGCCAGAGTCGATGACAAAGACGTTCTTTATCTCATCACTCCCGGCTACTATATGGTCGCCCTCGACCCTGACACAGGGATGCCCATTAGTTCGTTTGGCATCAATGGGGTTGTTGACCTTCATTTAGGACTGGGTGATTACCCAGTTGAAGCGGATACGGGCGTGCTCGCGTCTGGCGACATCACCAGCTCCTCTCCACCCATCGTTGTGAACGATGTCATCGTCGTCGGTAATTCCCATGACCGCGGTTATTACCCGAGCAAAAAAGAAAATATCCCTGGGCACGTACGCGGGTACGATGCGAAAACTGGCCGCCTCCTCTGGCGGTTCAATGTCCTCCCACAAGAAGGTGAGTTTGGCAATGACACCTGGGAGACAGATGCCTATCGCTACACGGGTAACATCTCGGCGTGGGCGCCACTGTCGGCGGATTCTGACCTGGGCTTGGTCTATATCCCTACGGATACTCCAACCAATGACTATTATGGCGGCGACCGCCCTGGCGGGAACCTATTTGGTACCAGCCTCATCGCGTTAGATGCGAAAACAGGTCAACGGGTCTGGCACTTCCAAATGGTTCACCACGACGTTTGGAATTTTGACAATCCCAACGCTCCCAAATTGCTCGATGTCGAGGTCGACGGCAAAACCATCCCTGCTGTTGTGGAGTCAACCAAGCAGGGTTGGCTTTACGCATTTAATCGCGCCACTGGAGAACCTATTTGGCCAATTGAGGAACGCGAGGTTGCAACGAGCGATGTTCCTGGCGAAGTTCTCAGCAAAACCCAACCTTTTGTCACCCATCTGCCACCCTTTGAACTTCAAGGGACGACCGAGGATGATCTAATCGACTTCACCCCAGAGCTTAGGGCTGAAGCCATCAAACTCGCCGGCGAATACCGAATGGGTCCGCTTTTTACTCCACCATCGCTGGCTAAAGACCCAGACGGAACGAAGGGTGCCTTCGTGATGCCAGGTGCCAACGGGGGTGCAAATATTCCAGGCGGGTCGGCAACGGATCCAGAGCTTGGCTTATTTTTTGTGGCGACAGAGCGCGGGCACAGTGTCATATCACTGGTACCTGGTGAGGAAAAAAACAGTAACGCAGGCTACGTGTCGCTGGGTCCGGGGGGCATTCGTGGGCCTCAAGGGCTCGAACTCTTCAAGCCCCCCTACGGCAGTATCGTGGCTTACGATTTGAACAAGGGCGACATCATTTGGAATATTCCCAACGGGGATACGCCAGATAAGGTGAAGAATCACCCGGCGCTCGCTGAGGTTGATCTGCCAAGAACCGGCAAACGATCCCATGCAACGATACTGGTTACTAAGTCCTTGTTGCTTTACGGCGAGGGAAGAAGAGGCGATCCGTTCCTGCATGCGGTCGATAAACTCACTGGGGAGGAAGTGGGAGTGATCCCGCTACCAGCGACGACAAACACTGCGCCAATGACCTACGCGCACAAAGGAAAGCAATACATCATTGCCGCAGTTGCTGGACCTGGCGCCATCGGTGAGTTAGTCGCGCTCCGTTTGCCCGAGGATGATCTGTGATCCAAGCGTTGCTCATTCTTGGACTCATCGTTACGCTCGGCGGCTTTACCTCCTTCGCAAAAGGTGAGGAAGCAGTGTTTACGGCGGAACAGGCAGCGCTCGGCAAGAGAGTCGCTGAGCGCTATTGCTCCCAGTGTCACGATCAAAGCTATTTTGGGGGTTCCCTTTATAAAGCCGTTCAAGGCCAACAGGCAAAATATCTACTCGATCCCATCCAATCGACCATGCCGCAAGATCGACCGGGCACGTTAAAGCCGAGACACACGGCGGCGCTACTGGCTTGGATCATGTCATTGAATGGAGTCGCATCGGGAGACAAATCACTTCCCAAGAATTACGATCAACTCTCGAACCTAATCCTTCCTAAACCCTAAGCCTGATTCCATAACCGGGGGACGAATCATGAAATTAGCACTCATCAGTTGCGTTATCACAGCATTAGCTGCGCTGTCACTAAATGCAGAGGCCGCGAGGTTTATACGCTTTGAAGTGAACGGTACTACCTCGTACGGAGAGGTGGTTGGAGAGAAAATCCATCAATTATCAGGGCTTTATTTCAATGCGCCAGAACGAACAGGGGTGACTTACGATTATGACGCGGTGAAGCTCTTGCTTCCTCTTGCCCCTCGCGATGTTTCAAAAATCTTGGGAACCGCTGTCAACACAAAGCGGCCGAATCTTTCATTGCCTGAGAATCCACATCCAAGGTGGTTCGCCAAATTCCCTTCCTCTCTTAACCCGAGTGGTGCGGGTGTCATGCTCCCGCCTGAGGCTGGCAACTTGAATTACGAGGGAGAACTCGTCGTGGTGATTGGCAAAACGGCTCGGCATGTCAGTGAAGAAGACGCCCTCGACTACGTGTTCGGATACGCCGTAGGCAACGACTTTTCAGAAAATACCTGGTACGGCGAACGACAAGGTCGAGGGGGGCCCTCACGTCTAATCTCAAAGGGATCGGATACCTGGGCGTGCCTAGGCCAAGAGATTGTCACTGGCCTTGATTACAACAACAGACGGCTGACGACGCGTCTCAATGGCGACATTGTCCAAGACGGGAATACGAACGAACTGATCCAAGATGTGCCAGAACTCATCGCCTATGTGAGTCGTTTTATCACCCTGGAACCCGGTGATTTGATTTACACCGGCACGGTGCTTTTCAAAGAAGGCGCAAGACGAAAGATGCAGGTGGGCGATGTGCTGGAGGTTACTATCGAGGGAATCGGTAGCGTTCGGAACACCATTGTTCCTATGTGATTTCGCCCTTACTCATACGACTTGCAACCATGTAGTTAGCAGCACCCACTCATTGATGTTTAGGCGCCATACCGCTTGTGGCCCATGAAAAGGAGAACTTGTCATGCAAACGCTTTACGCAATCAGCCGGATGGCGCTGCTCATTGGCCTTTATTTGCTAGCAGGCACGGCGTCCGCTGATCGACTCAATCAAACCATTGCAACCCTTGAAAAGGGCGAGGCCGCTTTCGGGATCTTCTCAGGTGATCGATCCATGTCGAATGCGAGATCGCTTGCGCGCGCACCGATCGACTTTGTACTGATCGATATGGAGCACGGTCCCTACGACGGGGAATCCCTGCAGCGCTTTTTGCTGGGAATGACGGATAAGTCGGCTATCGCCAGTTCTGGCAGTCTCGCAATGCAGACAACGCCAATTGTGCGACTGCCAACCAACGGCCGTGAAATGAACCAGTATCTCGTCAAGCAGGTACTCGATCTTGGGGTGTATGGCGTGATGTTTCCTATGATTAATTCGCGCGAAGAAGCACTCAATGCCATAGCCAGCATGCGGTACCCGAAAGCGGCTGGAGAGACAGACGCTGGCCCGCAGGGTGTAAGGGGCAGAGCGCCGGGCAACGCCGTCTGGTATTGGGGGACTGCTTATGGTGAATATCTCGCAAAGGCTGACGTTTGGCCGCTTGATCCCAAGGGAGAACTCCTAGCAGTCATTCAGATTGAAACGCAAGAAGCGATCGATCAACTTGAGGAGATCATGACTACGCCCGGGGTTGGTGCAATTTTTGTTGGGCCGAGCGACTTATCGGCTGACTTAGGGCTGCCTCGCTCTCACCCAGATGTCGAGCAAGCGATTCAGACGATCCTTGCCAGCTGTCTTGAACACAATATCCCGTGTGGCATCACAACCTCGCCCGCTGACATCGAGGCTAGAACCAAGCAAGGATTCCGATTTGCCACAGTCGGCGGAGATGCCGGCATCTCGCCGAGAACCGCACAAGCGCTCCAGCTAGGCCGTAAGGCGGCCGGAAGAGATTAACGACTAGTCATGTACTGGATGAGCGAAAGGGCGACTCAGCAGAGCCCAGGATCAATGAACGAGGCATGAGTAACCACGCCGAAGAGCAAGCGATCATCGAGACCATCCTCGACTATGTGAATGAGGACAAGACTCAGCGCGAACCTGAAGTCTTGAGAGCACCGACGACCGATTACACGAGTGAGCGCGTGCTTGATGAGGAAATTCGCGTGCTTTTTCGCAATTTTCCGATCATCGTCGCCCATGCGTCATCGTTAAGCGATCCTGGGTCGTTCGTTACTCACGATTCCACAGGCGTTCCCATCTTAGTGACTCGTAATCAGGCAGGCGAGGTTCAGGCCTTTATCAATGTTTGCCGGCATCGAGGCGCACGGCTCGATGACCGCCCTTGCGGCCAAGCCAAAACATTTTCTTGCCCTTACCATGGTTGGACCTACGACACGGGGGGTCGCTTGCGAGGCATTCGGCAAGCAGACAATTTTGGCGCCATCAACAAAGACGAATATGGGCTTATTCGGCTTCCCGCGTTCGAACGTTACGGGCTCATTTGGGTCAGACCCACCCCTTTGAGTCGATCTAGCGAGGTTAACGAGCTGGACATCGACGCTTGGCTTGCGCCCATGGCGCCGCAACTGGAAACACTATCGCTGGAAAATCACGTCCTATACCGCTCTTGGACATTGGAACGCGCAATGAATTGGCACATCGCGCTTGAGGGCTTTCAGGAGCAGTACCATTTCTGTTCAGCCCACCGAGATACGGCATGCAGTGCTTACCTTGATACAAAGGGCGTTTATATCGACCAATACCCCCACGTTCGACATGCAGTACCGGTTGCGAGCATCGAGCGACTTCGAGAGTTACCCGCCGACAGCCGTTCCTACCGACAGCACTTTATGACCCAGAATTACCTCTTTCCCTGCAACTTCATTCAGGTCATGACCGACCACGTGTATATCCACACCATCACGCCGGTCTCTCCAAGTCGCAGCATCTTTCAGTGCCATATGCTCATTCCCGAGGCCCCGGAGACTCCAAAAGCAGAACAACACTGGCAAGCCAACTACGATGTGGTCCGACGAGTGTTTGATGAGGATTTCAAAATTGGCGAAAGCATTCAGGCAGGCCTATCGAGCGGGGCCAATACATTTTTCACCATAGGGCAGATCGAGAACGGTATCCAACTCGCCAAGAAAGCAATCGCCGACGCCTTGAAAGGCGAATTAACCGTGTAACGCCAGCCCGAAGCCGCGCTTCACGCGTCTAGCCGATCACTCACTGACTGGCGTCGCGGAATCAACAAAAAAACAGGTGTCGATACTCCGTCTCGTGGGCTTTCCATATCGTCCCCGAGGCCAACCAATAGGAATCAGTGCAATGCTGGGGGTCTTAATCGGGTCAAGTCCGATGAGTTGGTCAATCGCTTCACCATGACCACGATGTGCAGTGGTCAGCGAAGCGCCGAGACCCACCGCTCGACAAGCAAGCAGCACATTCTGAATGGCAGGAAAAAGCGCCTGACTTTGCGGAGCACCTCTGCGGGTCCAGCCCGCAACAAATAAGTGTACGGGCGCTTCATGAAGATGCGCAGCCAAGTACATCGCGGCTCGCATGTTTTTCCTTTTTGCTTCGGGGTAACCAGGGTCTCGTGCGGCCTCGACCGCAGGCGCAATATAGGCGTCGAACACCTCACGATAGAGCGTGGCGATTTGCGCACGTTTTTCTGGATCGGTAACGGCCACGAACATCCAGGGTTGGCGATTGCCACCACTTGGCGCAAAGGTGCCTGCCTCGCAGACCTTCTTCACGAGTTCGATGGGCACTGGGTCTGGTTTCAGTCTGCGAATGGCTCGGGTTGTTCTGATCCCCTCGAGCATGCCTATAGATTCTCCAACTTCATCAATCGGCTGCCCCTGCGCGTTGTCTCTACTGTTATTGGTCATAACGAACGCTTCCAATCGGCCCAGGAAAAACGACCGGAGAGGCCATTCCATCTTTATTTATGCTAGACACTCCGAAGAGGTAATTATCAATGACGACATCCTTGAGCGTGTGGGCCGTCACATCGCCGACTCGAACGGACCAGCGCCAGTGCGCGTCTGTTGTCAGACGCCAGTGAATTTCATACCCCACCGCACCTGGCACTCGCTCCCATTTAAGCGTCGTATCAGGCGACACTTGACCGCTCAGCGACACGGATCTGGGCGGCTCTGGCGCGGTCGCCAATGCGGCCAGCGTGATCACGTTCAGCCCAGTCACTGACCGCGCGTAGTCAAAATCTACCCAATCTACGGTGTCGCCGTAGCGGATGCCATTTTCAACCCGTAAATCCTGATGCTGGCGATGGTAGTGCTCATTAGTCTCCATGATACGCACAGCCGGAAACCCAACCTCATTGAAGGGGCGATGGTGACCCCCTCGTCCGAATCGATCCAAACGATAGATCATCATCACATCTAAGTTGGGTAAATGGGTCTCCCCAAGATGGGCGATATAACGTGCGAGATTACGAGAAGGTCCATCGTTTTCCCCTCCGAAAAATCGTCTCCAGCGCCGAGCCTCTGGCGTCTCAATGGGTCGAGTGGCCTCCGAAAACACTCTGACTGACCGATTGTTGATCACGCCATTTTGGCCACGAATATTGCCAATCATGTCGTTATTGAGCACAGCCTGAATGAACCAGCCCTCATCTCTTGCTGTCTCTGCCATTATTTGTCCGCCGAACAACCCCTGCTCCTCGCCAGACAAGCCCGCAAATACGATATTGGCATCAAATCGATATTGACTAAGCACCCGCGCAGCCTCGATGGCTCCAGCCATTCCCGAAGCATTATCATTGGCTCCTGGCGCATCACTCACGCCGTCCAATGGGTCTGATGCCCTTGAGTCAATGTCACCGGACATCACCACGTACCGGTCCGTTGGCACACGCGCCGGCAAAATCGCGATCACGTTGACGACCTCAGTCGGCTCGGGAATTCTTCGCTCTCCGCTAATCACTCTGGATTGCGTTGAGATACGAAGGCAGTCGCCGCACTCACGTGAAATGGTCTCAAAAGACGCGTTGATCCATCGACGAGCGGCGCCAATGCCTCTTGTATCCGATTCGGTTTCAGACAAGGTGTGGCGAGTTCCAAATCCGGCCAACCTACGGATGTCACTTTCGATCCGCGTTGCCGATACCTGCTCGGCGAGGCCCTGTAACTCGCTGGGCGTGACTCTCTGATCGCTGAGGGCTAGCGGACTCCAAAGGGCAAGGGTGCTGAGCGCGAAGTAGATGAGAACTAACTTCAAAGCGGCAACCCCCCCACCGCTTGGTTGATGCTGCCGTCTTCGTTAAAAGTACGCATCAGCAGTTCGGCGATTCGCATTTGGTGAACCTCATCGGCGCCATCAGCAAGCCTTGCCCATCTCGCTTGCTGCATCATTCCCGCGAGCGGCGTATCGGTCGAATACCCAAGGGCCCCATGAACTTGCATCGCTCTGTCGACCACTCGCCAAAGCGTATTCGCCACGTGATGTTTGGCCATGGACACCTCTTGTTTGAACTCCATCTTGTGTTCAATTTTGTACGCTGCGTGCAGCACCATGAGCTTCGCCGCGTAAAGTTCCATCGCCGAATCAGACATCATCCATTGAATGCTTTGCTTTTCTGACAGGTAGCTGCCATGAGAAAACCGTGACTGGGCTCGTTTAATCAACATCTCGAGCGCCATTTCGATCTGACCAATCCAACGCATGCAATGAGCGAGTCGCGCTGGTCCCAATCGAACTTGTCCGAGCTTGTGACCCCCGCCACGCTCGCCAAGCAGATGCGTCTTAGGGACACGGACGCCATTGTATTTAACCTCTGGGTGATTGTGCCGCCCCCCCATGGTTTCCACGTCCCTTACGATCTCAAATCCAGGACTATTGGTTGGGACGATGAACGCGCTGTTTCTTGCTTGAGGGATATCCGCATCAGGGTCTGTTCTCGCGATCACAATGGCGAAATCGGCGCCTTGAGCTCCAGAGGTAAACCATTTGTGTCCGTTAATGACCCAGTCATCGCCATCTTCAACGGCCGTCGTTTGAATCAATGTGGGATCTGAACCTGCCACCTCAGGCTCGGTCATCGAAAAGCACGACCGCGCGGTCCCCTCAAGCAAAGGTTTCAAGAAATGTTCTCGCTGATAGTCGGTCGCGAAGTGGTAAAGGGTATGCATATTCCCCTCATCCGGCGCTTGGGCGTTGATGATATAGGGCCCCATGGGCACCTTAGCAGCTTCCGCTGACACAGCGGCAAGTGCGGTCACCCCAAGCCCCATACCGCCCACCTCTTGCGGCATATGTGGCAGCCAATAACCTTCGGCTTTCGCCTGCTGCCGCAATGACTTCACTAATTTAGACCAGTCATCACGGGTTGCTTCTTTGTTCTCGCTCATTGCGGCAAAAGCCGGCTTGACCGTCTCGTGAAGAAACTGTCGCATCATCAAACGAGCATCTTCAACGTCTTGGCTGAATGTGAAATCAATGGCCATATCCTATCCCTCCTGGTTGGCACGCTGGTAATGGTCCTGAAGCCTATATATCCGCTGCGCAACGACGACGCTGTACAGAGGCCTCAAGCTATTTTTCTCACTAAACGCCATGGACGAGCGAATAGCAAGCCAGCACGAGAGAGGCAAGTGGGCATCCTCTCTTCAAACTAGAGGGGCCTATCCCCTTCATCCTGCTGACCTGTCAAAATCGGGCGTTATGGCTAATCAGCATTCATCAATCCGCGCTGCACTCGACGCTCGCCTTAAAGCGACCCTGCCTAGTTGCCACCTTGAGCAGGCAGCGCTGCCGCTTTGTCCGAGCATCGAGCTTGCTCTATTACAGAGTGACTTGCCGCAAGGGCCGCTTGCGCACGATGAGATGCTGGCCGTACTGAACCAGCCGGCCTACTGGGCATTCTGCTGGGCAAGCGGTCAGGTGCTTGCTCGCCTTCTGCTAACAGAACCTGATCTCGTTCGCGATCGAGCCATCGTTGACTTCGGCGCTGGCTCGGGCGTCGTGGGTATTGCTGCAAAAATCGCAGGTGCTTCTCGAGTGATCTGCTGTGATCTCGACGATGACGCGAGACTCGCGTGTCAAGTAAACGCTGAGATCAATGATGTTGAATTAGAAATATGCGAGGACCTTCGACACATCGACGGGGTTGCCGACCTATTAGTAGCCGCTGACGTGCTCTACGATCGAGACAATCTACCGCTACTTGATCTACTGCCTAACCATGCAACCCGTATTCTCCTCGCAGATTCACGGATCAAAAATTTCGCTCACCCTAACTACGCGCTGATCGGCCATGAAACAGCGACGACCTGGCCAGATCTCGATGAACAAAAAACATTCAACGAAGTCAAAATCTATCAATCGATTTAATCGGGCCGAGTCTCAACCTCAGCGGGCCGTTACTCAAAAATAACCCGATATATCGAGCAGCCACCCTTCTTCGCGTCTCAGATCTTGACCAATGAATGTCTCACGTTGCATCTGACACTTGAAACCATGCCGGAGTAATTCTGCACTGCTGGCTTTATCGGCCTCGTGGATCCAGCAAACTAGGTCATCACCTGCCAATCTTCGCGCCCCTGAAATACCGTGAACCAGCAGTTTCCTGCCCCATCGCTGGTCACGAGACGCAGCGGTGATATACCAAACTAGCAATTCAACGGCTTGGCGACCCGACATGAACGACTCGCTTGGGGTCATCGCGAGGCAACCTTCCAGCCGGTCTTGCTCAAGGAGGTAGACGAAGTGCACGTCTGAGGCGAGCCACTGTCGCCACGGCCTCTGGGTCATGCACGCGGGCCAGCCACCTGACGCGCGCGTGATGGTGCCCCCATCCTCATACGTCGCTCGCCTCAATCCAAGCGGTAGCGTCATGGGCCGAAGCGCGATCTAGCCAAGCACCAACTCTGCGACCTGACGTAACTGGTTCACATCACGTGTACTAATCAGCAGTGAGGTTACTGGCGATGACTTCCAGGCCTCGAGTCGCTCCTTAATGCGTTCAATAGGGCCGACGAGAGAAATCTCGTCTGCAAATTGAGTCGGCACCGCGGCAACGGCCTCGTCCTTGCGCCCAGACAAGAAGAGCGATTGAATTTCCTTCGCCTCAGCCTCAAAGCCCATTCTGGCCATCAATTCATTATGGAAATTGCGGCTTTCGGCTCCCATCCCGCCGACATACAGCGCGAGTCCTTCTTTCACGGACTGCAGTCCAGCTTCAATATCGTCGGTCACTTTGATCGTCAGTCCTTGCATGATTTCAAAGTGCGGCGGTCGCTGGCTGATTTGATCCGCATACACTTCTTGGCGGTAGGGAGAGTAATAAAGCGGCAACCATCCATCCGCGATTTCTGCTGTCATAGTGACGTTCTTTGGCCCCTCGGCACCTAGAAAAATCGGCAGGTCAGCCCGTAGCGGATGAGTGATGGGCTTCAACGATTTGCCAAGCCCCCATGCGCCCTCCCCAGTGTATGGCAAAGGATAATGCGGTCCCGGGTTGGATACCGGCGCCTCGCGAGCAAGCACCTGACGAATAATATCGACGTACTCTCGTGTTCTGGATAATGGCTTCGCGAACGGCCCGCCGTACCAACCTTCTACCACCTGGGGTCCCGAAACCCCGAGCCCAAGAATCACGCGTCCCTTGGACAAATGATCTAAGGTGAGGGCCGCCATCGCTGTTGCAGTGGGGGTTCTAGCGGAGAGTTGAGCCACTCCTGTGCCTAAACGGATTCTTTCGGTATGTGCGCCAATCCAAGCGAGCGGGGTAAAGACGTCTGACCCCCAAGCCTCCGCAGTGAAAACTGCATCAAAACCCAACTTTTCCGCTTCCTGCGCTAGTCCAACGACCCGCGGGTCTGGCCCGGCACCCCAATACCCTAATTGAAGACCTAACTTGAGCGACACACTCTCTCTCCTCGTACAAACATTTGTTGGCGTAGCAAGCATGCTATCACGTCCCTAAAGGCCAGTTGGCAATAGCCGGTGGCGTGCCCAATTCCATGTGAGCCGTGGCGAGTTGGGCAACCACTTGGTATGCTTCGCCCCTACTAACAAATCGTGGCAAGTCATGGCCTTTCCCGGGCATCCTGACAAGCCAGCGACCGGATTGATTGTCTCCAACATTTAATCGAGGACCTCATGTCTGACTCAAAAGAAGAAGCGCAAGTACGACCCAACGGACTTATGGAGGAGAAGCTCTTTAAGTCACGATCGATTTCGATCTTTGGGGGCATCAACGAGAAGCTGGCGAAGAGCGTTGCCCAGCAACTCCTAGCGCTTTCGGAAGACAATGATGATCCGATTACGATTTACATCAGCTCGCCCGGCGGTCACGTGGAATCTGGGGACGTGATCTATGACATGATTAAGTTTATTAGGCCCACTGTGCGCGTCGTGGGCACAGGATGGGTCGCCAGCGCCGCCACCAACATCTATTTGGCGGCGAAAAAAGAAAATCGCTATTCGCTACCCAATACTCGTTATCTAGTGCATCAGCCGTCAGGTGGTTCAAGAGGCGATGCCACCGACATCAAGATTCAAATGGAAGAAATCCTAAAAACGAAACAACGGATTAACCAAATTATCGCAAACGAAACAGGGCAACCGATTGAGCGAGTCGAGCAGGATACGGATCGAGATTATTGGATGAGTGCGGAAGAGGCCATCGAATACGGCATCGTCGGAGCGATTATCTCATCCATTGACGAGATCAAATAAAGCAGGGCCGGGCGTCAGCTCCCTCGCCTGGCGCTGCGACGAAGTCGGACGGGATCGATAGCAACGAGACGTGTTTCGTTTAAAGTCTGCTATGAAGGCCCCGCGTTTATTGGGCGTTATCATCCCTTGCGGCGATAGGTGCGCCCAGCTTGATTCTGAAAAAGATCCATCCCGCGAATGCGCCTGCCAACCCCTGCGATACTAACCCTAGTGGCCCACGCACTGCTGCGATGCCCGTTAGTCCAAGTACCGCTTTCATGATGACGTGCAGCGCCACCACGGCGGCGAAACCGGCAAGGATATAGCCAATAAACGCGAATGAGGGTTTCAGACGAATAATTCCTGCGGCAACGAGGAACCCAATCAGCAGTGCAATGGTCATGAGCGGCAAATAGGTCATGCCGAGCGACATCACATCGTGAGTGATGGTGTCGAGCCGTTGAGCGACGGTTATCTCGAAGCCCAAATCAACAATCGATTGCATATTGACCCAGGACACCATGACGGCTGCAATTAAGTATCCGCCGATGGCTGCAACCACGAATGCGCCTATGGTTTTCATTTCCTGTCCTTGTTTGATCCTTGGCAACGCAACGCAGTATAGAAAAATCAAAGTGAATTACCAACGAACTTTGCCCCCTACACCAAGCCACTATGGCTCTAAGGGGGATCAACACCAGGATGCAGAGGCAGATTGTTATCCTAGTCGGTATACTTGCACCGCTAATAAGGAGGCCGCTGTGCGCATTATTCTTACTTTACTCATCACCTGTCTCGGTGCGATCGAAACCGTCCGAGCCGACTATCAAGCGACCACTCTGGCGACTGGACTCAACTACCCTTGGTCCATGGTGCAAGTCGCACCGAGCAGCGGGTTGATCGCCACCCGAGCGGGCGACCTTTTACTGATGGATCTCAACACGGGCGCGACGACACCCGTCTCTGGCGGCCCCGCCACCTATGTCGCAAGCCAGGGGGGATATTTTGATCTTAGCCTGCACCCTCAATTCACAGAGAATAAACGGGTCTATCTTGCACTCGCAGACGGAACGCCTGATGCAAATGGCACAGCCATCTATTCGGGCACGCTCAACGACAATCAACTAATCGATATGACGCGCATATTCCGAGTCTCTCCAGACAAAGATACCCCAGCGCATTACGGCGGCAAACTTGCGTGGCTCGAGGATGGCACATTACTTCTCACCACCGGAGACGGCTTTGAGTACCGCGAGGCCCCTCAGGATCCAGCGAGCCAGTTAGGAAAAGTCTTGCGCATGACTGATGAGGGCAAGCCGGCAGCCAACAACCCCATGGCTGAACAGGGGTTCCCTTATCTCTACAGTCTTGGGCACAGAAACCCCCAGGGCCTTGCCGTCGATCCAAACACTGGGACCATTTGGATGCATGAGCATGGGCCCCGTGGCGGCGATGAGCTAAACCGCGTTTCTCCAGGCGCAAACTACGGATGGCCGGCCACGAGCTTTGGCATCAACTATTCAGGCGCAAAAATCAGCCCGCTCACCTCGTATGAAGGCATCACAGACCCCGCCCTTTACTTCACAACCAGTATCGGCCCGTCACATTTACTGATTTACCAGGGAGAACAGTTCCCAAAGTGGCAAGGTCAACTCTTCATCAGCACGTTGGTGGATCAGGACGTGAAGCGGGTTACCACTGACGAGTTTGGAGCGACGCTGGAGGAATCCTTGTTTTCTGAATTTGAAGCGCGGATCAGAGCGATTGTAGAGGATGATCAGGGCGCTCTTTACCTACTCACTGATTCGGATAACGGTTCCATCATCAAAATTGAGCGGTCCGATTCACCCGTCGGTTAAGTCCACCCTGAAGGGCGCCCAGTTGGATGGATCGCCTCTGTAACTGGGAATGAGCCCTTCGATGATAGAAGGCGTGATCTTGATCAAAAGATAGTCGTGGGGAAAATCAGGATACAGTCCAGCGTGGTCGCTATCCCTTCGCATCCGACTTTTGACTTGGTCATCACCGACTAGTTCAGCCGTACCCATCACTGTCACGTAGTTGCGGTTCGCGACATCGAAATAATAGAGCGTCACCGCTGGGCGCTCGCGTATCTGAGCCACTTTTCGAGTGTTTGGCTTGGTTGCCACCCAAACTACCCAGTTATCGTCCGGTGTAAAGGCATCAACCGTTCGGGCTCTGGGCTGTCCGGTCTCGTCAATCGAAATAAGTGCTGGGTATTCCACTTGCTCGACTACCGCGCGCATCTCGCTGAGCGCTCGCGCGTCAGTCAGCCTCTGCGCGCTAGCGCTATCTGGGTTGGCCTTAGCGTCGCGGGAGTTTGTTTCGCTCGCCTCTGCAGGCCCAAGACAGCACACCAGTGTGATGAGCCGGATGGATCGGGGAATGACCGAGAGATTGGCCAAGGAGTGGTTGATTCCGGTCGTGTGCTAAACAACCATCTGGGCGATAATAATGAGGATGACCGTTAGTCCACCAAAGCCGGCCATCATCAACGCCAGATTGCGTACCGTGGATTGATCTTCGGCTTCTGCTTGCTCGATCTCTGAGCTCATAGCAACTCCTTGCGCTAGGTCGTTTTGGTTTGGTTAACTCTACAGAAGCGCTTTTCCGAGTCAAGCCAAATTAGGCGGAAGCGGCTTTATGCGCCATAGCCGGTTTGGACAAAATAAGGTGCCATCGATGAAAAAAGACCGATTTCGAACACTTCACGAGATCGTGAAGGCCGCTCGGCTGAACCTCAATCAAACCGATTGGGACTACCTCATCGGCGGCACGGAAACCGAGACGACGCTAAAGCGAAACCGACACGCCATTGACGGGCGCGCGTTGCGGCCCTTCGTATTAAACGATGTCTCCAGTATAGATTGCACCACAGAATTCTTCGGCGCGACGCTCGCCATGCCGGTCATGCTCGCCCCGATCGGTTCGCTGCAAGTGTTCGATGCGGGGGGTGGTGCCAGTGCTGCGATCGCAGCTGAAAACGCCGGGATTGCCAGCATGGCTAGTTCTGTTTGCTCACCAAGCATTGAGGATATCGCCGCGGCAGCAAACAACCCTAAATTTTACCAATTGTATGTTCGCGGTGATGACGCATGGGTCGACGAGGTGTTGGCTCGCGTCACTGCCAGCGGTTATTTGGGGCTGTGCCTAACGGTAGATACCGCTGTTGTCAGCCGCCGTGAACGCGATATCGCAAAACGGGTTATTCCAACCTCCCAAGCAGCCGGCTACGGAGATTTTACGTTCCAGGCCAAGCTCTCCTGGAAGGATATTGAACGAATCAAGCAAAAATCGACGATCCCGATCTTTTTGAAAGGACTCAGTCGTGTCGACGATGTTAGGCGTGCGCTGGACATTGGGATGGACGCCATTTATTTGTCCAACCATGGCGGCAGGCAGCTCGACCACGGGCCTGGCGCGCTTGACGTGCTTGAGGACGTTGTCAGGGAGATCGACATCCCCGTTCCCCTGATCGTTGACGGGGGATTTTATCGAGGCAGTGACATCGTTAAGGCCATTGCCATGGGTGCAAACATGGTGGGACTTGGTCGCCTCGAAGCCTGGGCGCTGGCCGCGGGTGGCGTTGAAGCACTGACCGCATGCCTTCGCATCCTGCGCGCTGAAATCGTTGAGACTATGGCGCTTTGCGGCACGCCACGCTTAAGTGACTTAACACCAGCGCTAGTGGAAAACGCCCCTGTGGTTACGGACAGCGATGTGCTGTCGGCTTTCCCACTCCTCTCATTGGATGAAGGCTATTAGCGGCTTCGCCGGCTGTGAGTAAGGGATAGGCGCTGGAATTGGCTGAACAATCCTTTCGCTCAATTGTATCTCGTTGTTTTGCAACCTCTGGCTGATCCTGCCAGCTAACCTCAACCACGTCCTAATTACCCACCTACCCACTTATCCACTTATCCACTTATCCACTATCTCTCGATCGATTTACGCTCTAATCACTAGTTCTCTATCCGATAACCTACTATTTACTGGGCCTTTCCTCGGCGCCAAGCAAAATACCGCTGTAGGATATTGAGCGCCCACTCTGGCTTCGATTTTTGGCGCCAAACACCCGCCACGCGTTTGTTGGCCTCTGACCATGTGGGATAGGCATGTACAGTCGACAAAATCTTGTTCAGTCCTAGGCCCCACCGCATCGCGAGCACGAACTCAGATAGCATCTCGCCCGCATGCGGCGCAACAATCGTGGCACCCAACAATCGATCAGAGCCAGGCTCGGTCAGCACTTGCACGAATCCACTCGTGTTGTTTTCAGCGATCGCGCGGTCTAGGTCGCTCAACTCGAACCGAGTGACTTCAAACGCTCGACCCTCTTCTGCAAGACCCTCTTTAGTCGCGCCTACGCGAGCCACTTCTGGCGTAGTGTAAATACAGCTCGGCATAACAGAGAAATCGACTTTCAGCGCATAGACATCACCAAACAGCGCGTTGACCGCAGCAGTCCAAGCCATGTGGGATGCCGCGTGCGTCAATTGGATCTGTCCAGTTACATCCCCAACGCCATAAATGTTTGGGTAGTCGGTTTGTAGCGATTCATTGACTTGGAGACTCCCTCCTCGACCAAGGGAGAATCGCAACGTCTCCTGGGTTCTCGAATCTAGCGTTGGTGTTCGACCTAATGCGAAGAGCACGGCATCGACTTCAACGAGGTGACCATCGTTCTCATGGCCACTCGTTAGTATTTCCATCTGCCCCTTGGGCCGCTGCCCATTGAAGCGCGCATTACAGAAAATCTCGATGCCTTCTTTAGCGAGGCTTGCCTCCAATCGATCGCTCACCTCCGGCTCTTCCCTCGCGACTAACCGAGACATTGCCTCTACCAAGACAACCTGGCTACCCAACCGCTGAAAAGCTTGAGCCATTTCGCAACCGATGGCGCCGCCACCGACCACCAGGAGTCTTTTGGGCAACGCTTGAAGTGACCAGATACTGTCCGATGTCAGCACGGGCACCGTGATAGCGCCGGCCACATCAGGCACGATGGGAGACGCGCCGCTCGCCATGATGATCGAGCGTGATGAAAACGTCTGGTCATTGACCTGCACCTCGAAAGGCGATGGGAGCTGAGCCCATCCTTTAATCACATCGACACCAAGCGCCGTGTAACGCTCAACTGAATCGTTGGGCGCAATAGTCGCGATAGCGGCTTCAACCTGGCTCATCACCGCTTCGAAGTCGACTGAAACCGGGCCCGTTGATACACCAAACCCTGATGCATCTCTTGCTTTTTGGGCCACTCCTGCCCTTGCCAACAACGCTTTGCTCGGGACGCAGCCAGTGTTTAGGCAATCGCCGCCCATATCACCAGCCTCCACCAACGCAACCCGAGCTTTTAAAGTGCTTGCGATGAGCGCGGCTACCAAACCGCCTGACCCCGCCCCAATGACAATCAGGTCATAGTCATAATGCTTGGGCCGCTGAAAGCCACGATACCGCTTAAACCTCGACCACCTTGCGAGACCACTCTTTGCTAACCACGGCAGCGCTGCCAAAAGCACAAAGGCTAACAACACATCGGGCGCCAGCACTCCATCTAGCGAGTCAATCGCACTCAGTTCCGCACCCGCATTGACATACACCATCGTTCCCGGCGCCATACCGAGCGCGGACACCCAGAAATAGCGCGACCAAGCCATGGTCGTGAGGCCCATGAGTAAATTAACGAGAAAAAACGGGAAGAGCGGGACTAGGCGCAAGGTGAATAAGTAAAACGCACCTTGTTTTTCCATCTGTGCATTAACACTCGCCATTGCCTTTCGATAACGGCTAGCAACCCAATCTCGCAGGACGTAGCGAGCCATCAACATCGCAAGCAGCGCGCCAATACTAGCGCTGAGCAACACCAGCACTACACCCGCAACCCACCCGAATAGTGCGCCGGCTAAAAGCGTCATTAGCGCGGCACCGGGCACGCTAAAGGTCGTCATCAGGACATACACTAATGAAAACGCAATTGCGCTGAGCACAGGCTCGCTAGAGACCCAATCGCCCAGCACTACCTGTTGGGTTTTCACGTTGCTAAGGGTCAAAAGATCTTGAAGCCCAAGCGCCCATGCCATCAGTAAAGCGCCCAGTACTGCCAGGCCAACTATCCATTTATTCATACCGTTTCACACTGTGTCTGCCGAGTGATCGCACTGCCCAACCATCGCCTATATCTTATCGACCCTTAAACACGCCCCGCCCAAGCAGGCGCTGATCAAGTCCAGGTCAATCAGGCCGGCCGATGCTTCTGTCACGCCAAAAGATAGCCACTCAATTGCCAGCCGTTCTTTCGCCGCTCTTCTTACCGCCCTTTCGCCGCTATTTTTAATACGCTTTTCACCACCCTTTTCACCGCCCCTTTACTTATGCGCCTCTTGAGGAGTGATTCGGCTATCCGAAGCTAATCGCTACCGTCACCTTCAGTGACTGATTGACTTGATCGCCTCCCCATCTGCGCAGAACCCCCACAAGCGTCCTGCCTTGCGCGAGGCTAGCGTCTTAAAAGCCTCTCTCTGAACGCTATCACTCGCTAGAACTGAGGTACCCAAGTCGCTTTCTGGCTTTCAGATTAACGCACCCTGCTATCATTCGTTATCTGGACCGTTCTACTTTGTGCGACCAATCTCTGGTCAAGTGCACTTGCAACCGCGCAAATTGTACGCATCCTCCCGATACGATAGCTACCGTAGGGTCACAAACATCAACTGGCGAGCGCGGCTCGGTTATACTTGACCCCCACCTCTAAGCGGATCTCATCATGCGCCAACGCGACTGGTCCACGCTCGAATCATTGTCCCGTTCACGACCCTCGGTGGCGGAGGCTGTTGCAAGTGACGAGTGGATCGCGATGAGTGAGGTGCAAGTAGGCGACCTGACATTCAACTTCAACCACCATCAAATAAGCCCCTCAATTTTTAAAGCGCTCGTTCAGGCACTGGACGACTCACCCTTTAACAGCCTCAGGCAGGGGATGTTTGAGGGCCAGGCCATCAACCTGACAGAGCAACGAGCTGTTGGGCACACCCGCATCCGAAAAAAAACATTCGTTAGCAACGACCTGACTCAGCAAGCCCTCAAGCGATTCAGCGAATCGATCCGCAAGGGAGAGCGTTGCGGCTCGAGCGGCCGGCCATTTGAGCACATCGTAAATATAGGCATCGGAGGGTCTGACTTTGGCCCGCGCCTTCTTTGCGATGCGCTGCAGGACGATCCGGCAGCCCAGTTTTCCATGCACTTCGTCGCCAATATCGATGGCGCAGATCTCGCGAGAACGTTGGCTAAATGCGACCCAGAAACAACGCTTTTCATTATCGTAAGCAAAACGTTTACAACCCTTGAAACGCTGGACAACGCATCAAGAGCGAGGACCTGGCTCAAGTCTAAGCTCGACCCTGAGGCTAACATCGACGCTCACTTTGCGGCGGTTACGGTGGCGGTCGACAAGTCCTCTCAGTTTGGTATACCCGAGGACGCAACATTTGGGTTCAGCGAGGATATCGGTGGACGATATTCATTATGGTCGAGCGTTGGCTTAGCCATCAGTCTTCATCTCGGCTACGACCGTTTCGAGCGCCTACTAGCAGGCGCTGAACGCATCGATCGCCATTTTGCAGACAGCCCGCCCGAAAGGAACATTCCAGTCATCATGGCCCTGCTCGCCTTTTGGTACGGGACAATGCTTGGCGCTGAGACGGCGGCCATCATCCCCTACAGCCAACGATTGTCGCTACTACCTTCTTTTTTGCAGCAGCTTGAGATGGAAAGTCTTGGCAAGTCTGCTAGTAGAGAGGGAGAGCCGTTGACCTACCAAACCGGGACCGTGATTTGGGGTCAACCAGGAACCAACGCACAACACGCGTTTTTCCAGCTGCTCCACCAAGGGCGCCTGCTGATCCCCGTGGACTTCATTGGATTCACTGAGGTCGAGACGGATCTGAGCGAACAGCAGCGACTCCTCAATCAGAATCTAGTCGCACAGATGAGTGCGCTGGCGTTTGGTGATCACTCATCGGACCAACACCGGCATTACCCAGGCAATCGCCCCTCGTCAGCCCTGATATTTAGTCGATACGATGCAGCATCCCTTGGCCAGCTCATTGCCCTCTATGAGCACAAGGTCTTCACGCTCGCGGCGCTCTTCAATATCAATGCCTTCGACCAATGGGGAGTCGAACTGGGCAAAAGACTAGCCCGCAATCTGAGCCAAGGCCGGGCAGAGCAGCCCAGTATCCAGCGCATCATGGAACGATTAACCCCCGACCAATGACTGTCCTGTTTGAAGTCAATAAGGCCGGAAAGCACTACGAGGTCCGACAAGCTGGTGCCTCACTTCGACTCTATACCAACGGCGCTTTTCACTCACAGTGGAACAAGTCCCACGTTTTTGGCGGCGCCGTCTGGGATCTCTTAAGCTTGCCGGTCCTTCTTCGAGCGACGCCAACAGATCATATCCTCATGCTGGGTGTGGGAGGCGGCGCCAGTCTCAACCAGTTACGATTTCTCTTGCCAAACGTCGAGCTTACAGGCGTAGACATTGATGCTACGCATCTTGGTATTGCTAAGGACTATTTTGGTGTCAACCATCCCCGCACACGGCTCGTTCACCGGGATGCCTTGGCGTTTGTCGATCACAACCAAGAAAGATTCAATGTTGTAATCGATGATCTCTATTCCGATGCACCAGGGGACCCAGTCCACCCAGCGAAAAACGAGTCGGTTTGGACTGAACGTACGCTTTCATTGCTTCTCCCGGACGGCCTCCTGATCAAGAATCATCTGGATCCATCCTCAGCAAGGCGTTGGCTCAACTTGCACCGTCCATTGATTGAACGAACGTTCACGAATGGCCTGAATTTCTCAGCCAGCGGCTATAGCAATGTAGTGACCGCTCTATTTAGTAATCATTCCTCTAAAAAGAACGCTTCGCTGTCGCTGATCAAGACCGCACTCGATGACTATGGCTTGTCCTCGAGAGGCAAACGATCGCTTTCCAGAATCCAAGTGAAACGGGTGCGTCTCTAATCGTTCAGAGACAAAATAAGAAAGCTGAGCTGCCTAATCGCTTCGTCGTCAGTCACGCAGGAACGCAGGCGGGTGTGGCATACTGGTGACGTGTCTAGTCAACGCCCCAACATTCTCTTCATTACTGCCGATCAGTGGCGGGGAGACTGCCTATCCCTTTTGGGCCACCGAGTACAAACGCCAAACCTCGATGCGCTCGCGGCCGAAGGCACGCTGTTTGAACGCCACTTTGCCAATGCTGTGCCCTGCGGCCCATCAAGAGCAAGTTTGCACACGGGGATGTATTTACAAAACCATCGCTCAGGCACCAATGGAACACCGCTAGATCACCGATTTGATAACTGGGCGCTCCAGCTTCGAAGCATTGGCTACACGCCCAGTCTATTCGGCTACACCGACACGGCACTCGACCCTCGATTCGTTGACGCCACCGATCCAAGACTGAGGACCTACGAGGGGCTTTTGCCTGGCATCGAACCGATCGTCGAGATGGGCACTTTCCCGGACGCATGGGCCGCCTGGCTACAGGAAAAAGGCTATGCCATCCCAGAGCCCAACTGGCGGCTTTATACCGAAAAGCAAGACGTTCCAGAATTCGAGGCAGGCGGACGCTTTGCGGCTCCGCTTGCAATCCCCAAGGAACACCACGATACAACCTTCATGGTGGATAAGGTGCTTGAGTATGTGATGCCCCAGTCAGACCCTTGGTGCGTCCATCTTTCGCTGTTACGGCCACACCCCCCTTGGGTGGCCCCCTTCCCCTACAACGAACTCTATGATCCAAGATTGCTAGGCGGTTTTAATCGAGCCCCATCACTTGAGATAGAGGCGAATCAACATCCGTTTTTAGCAGCAATGCTTGAGAAATCGCACTATCGCGCTCCAAACGACCAAAAAATGGCCAGACTGCGCGCTAGCTACTTCGGTCTTATGAGCGAGGTCGATACCCAATTGGGCCGACTGTTTAGCGAGCTAAAACAAGGCCGTCAGTGGGACAACACCTTAGTTATTTTTACCTCGGACCATGGTGAGCAACTGGGGCATCACCATTTACTCGGCAAATTGGGTTATTTCGACGACTCCTATCACGTGCCGCTAATCGTTCGTCTACCCGCATCCCTTGAACAAGATAGCCGCCCAAACCGAGTCGGCGCTTTCACCGAGCACGTCGACATCATGCCCACCCTCCTCGAGGCGGTAGGCTTAACTGCCCCCGTCCAGTGCGATGGCAAGTCCCTGCTCGGTCTACTGCACGACAAGGCTTCTTCAGCGAACTGGCGAAATGAGGCGCATTGGGAATATGACTTTAGAGACGTGGCCAGCGGCACCGATTTGGAACAAGCACTTAATCTGACCTTGCATCAGTGTTCATTAAACGTTGTCAGGGGAGACCGCTTTAAGTACGTACACTTTACGAGCTTACCGCCGTTACTCTTTGATCTTGCAGAGGACCCCTATGAAATGCGCGATGTCTCAGGACATCCCGATTATCAAGCAGTGATGCTCGAATACACGCAGAAGTTACTGTCCTGGCGAATGAATCATGATGAGCAAACCCTGACCGAATATGCGCTGACGGATGACGGGGTTATGCATCGACGATCACCGCGTTACTAGCCCTAGAGTATGGAGAACGATTCTCGTGAACGACAAACACCGAAACGACATTTACGGCGATAACCCCCACGGAGACAGTGCCTCAACCCCCGCCATACCCGCAGCGACCGTTGTTCTGTTACGAGAATCCGAGACTGGGATCGAGACGTTAATGCT
>Ga0255767_1000214_pt1 | contig 51174 bp, 53 predicted proteins | sample 071ome_24_FD_179967 | JGI IMG/M metagenome (GOLD analysis project Ga0255767, IMG submission 179967) | Coastal salt marsh microbial communities from the Groves Creek Marsh, Skidaway Island, Georgia - 071402CT metaG (version 2) | ecosystem: Environmental > Aquatic > Marine > Intertidal zone > Salt...
AGCAGCTTAATCCCGCCGAAAAGATTGGCGACACTGTCCTTGGCGGCAAAGGCGAAGGGCAGAGACAAAACGCCGATGCCGGCAAAATACGGCCAGGGATTGATCCCCCATTGGGCGAGGACAGCGACGATGCCGGAGCCTACGAGAAAAACCTTGAGCGCCTTCAGAAGGTAATCCTTCACCTCGCTGGCGACCTCGCCCGCGAGTTTCTCCAGGAATTTGTCAAAAAATCCGGAAATGGGATCGACCAGCCGATAACCGGTCCAAAAAATGGTAAATGCGATTAGGGAAAAGAGAATTTTTTCCAGCACATCCTCGGCCGCCAGGGCAAAGGGAATCCATTGCACCACCAATGACAGGCCGAGGATTAAGAAAAGGAACATCAGCGGCTGTTCCAGCGCTTCCACCACTTGATCATCCACCGTGGTTTCCGTCTTCGCCACAAGGGCGCGCAAACGTGACAGAACCACACGGGCGAAAAACCGCCGGAGCAAGATAAACACCAGCAGCACGATGGCCGCGACTCCGAGCTGGCTTATCTCCACTCCGAAAAAAGAGCTGTCGAGAACGGTTTTGAATTGTTCGATGAGGTCTTCCATGGGGCCCATTACTTCGCTAAACGCGCCGGGGAATGCAACGGATTTTTTCCGATCACCCTCCCCCGCGCTGACGCGCGACCCCTCCCATCAAGGGAGGGGTGACTCGTTCTTATCCCCCCTCCCCTCGTGGGAGGGGGTCAGGGGGAGAGGGTCAGGGGGAGGGGGACACCAACTCCTCCAACGCCTCCACCGTTTCCGCCTCTATCACGCGGCGCGCGGTGTCATAGCCGAAACCCGCGCGGGCCAGGGACGCCAGGTCTTTTTCCTTGGCCTCGTTCCGGTCGCCACGGGTGCGGTAAGGGCCCAACCGCCGCCGACGGGCCAGCGCAATTGCCGCCGTCAGTTCGGTCTCCCCTACTTCCTCGGCCAATGTCTCCAGCGCTTGATCGATAACGTCGCCCGGCACCCCTTTCTCCCGGAGCTTCATGCGGATGCCCCGCATCGAGGCGCCCCGGCGGTGCAGGGACAGAACCCGGGTTTCGGCGTAGCGGCTGTCGTTCAAAAATCCTTGCGCGGTTAGCTTCTCGATAATCTCGGTGATGACTTCGCGGCCTTCCGCCGGATCGGTGTCATGATAGCGGGCGGAGCGGTCTACCCGGCGGGACAGCACTCGCCGCAAATTCTCCGACGAAGAGGAAAACCGCTTCAGATAATAAAGCGCCGCATTCTCCAGGGACTTCCGCGTCGCCTTGCGCGGGACTTTCTTCTTTCGCGGCATTTTGTTGTTGGCGGCCTCGTCGTTCACGCGTGATCCTTTAATCCTGTGCCGAAAACATTGTGGCGGTGCAGCGTGCAGGATATATCAGGCGGATCCGAACGCAACGAAAGAACCCCTGCCCGCCTATGGCCGATCTGCCGCAATATCCGAAATACATCCTGCAAGGCAACGTCAACTGGACCGGCGTCTGGACCCTGTACGCCAAGGAAGTCCGCCGCTATCTGAAAATCCTCGGCCAGACCATCATCGCGCCGGTGGTCACAACATTCCTGTTTTTGACCGTGTTCACCGTGGCCTTCGGCGCCGACCGGGTGGTCAACGGCCTGCCCTACATCGTATTTCTGACCCCCGGCCTGATTATGATGTCGATCCTGCAGAACGCGTTCGCCAACGCGTCCACCTCGATCATCCAGCAGAAGCTCAATCAGAACATCGTCGATACATTGATGCCGCCGTTGACCTCTCTGGAACTCACCCTCGCCTTCATCATGGGTGGAGTGACCCGGGGGCTTATGGTCGCCATCGGCGTCAGCGCGGCGCTGGCGTTCTTCAGTCCCTTCGACATCCACAATATCGGGTTCGTTTTGTTTCACGGGGTCGGCGCGGCTTTGTTAATGGCGTCGGCCGGCGTCATGACCGGGGTCTGGGCGGAAAAGTTCGATCATGTCTCCACCATCACCAACTTCGTGATTTTGCCCCTGTCCTTCCTGTCCGGCACCTTTTTCACGGTGCAGCGGTTTCCGGAAATCCTACTGACCATCACCCAGTTCAATCCCTTCTTCTACATGATCGACGGCTTTCGCTACGGCTTCACAGGCCAGTCGGACGGCAACGTGATGATTGGCTTGGCCGTGGTGGCGCTCGCCAATCTGTGCACGATTACAGGCTGCTACGCCATGTTCCGCACCGGCTATAAGCTGAGGAACTAGGTGATGAGCGAACTCTCCACACCCGCCACCCCCGAAACCCGGCCCCGCCGCGGTTTATGGAACACGCTGGGCCTATGGGCGCTGTACAAGCGCGAAGTCATGCGGTTCTTTAAAATGTATATGCAGACCTTCGTTGCGCCTGCGGTGACGGCGCTTTTATTCCTGGCGATTTTTCAACTCGCCTTCGAGGGCGAGGGACGGTCCATGGGTGATGTGCCCTTTGCTGAGTTCTTGGTGCCCGGCCTAACCATCATGGCGGTCATGACCAGTTGCTTCGCCAATGCGTCTTTCACCCTGATGTTCGAGAAGATTGTACAGACCATCGTCGATACCCTAATGCCGCCCCTGACCGCCGGGGAGATGACCATCGGCTACATCCTCTCGTCCATCACCCGTGGGGTACTGGTGGGCGCGGTGCTGGCGGCCGCCATGAGCGTGTTTGTCGATGTCAGCATCCACCATTGGGGCTATGTGTTTTTCCACGTGGCCATGGCGGCTTGGATGATGTCGTGCTTTGGGCTTATGACGGCGCTTTGGGCCGACAAAGTGGATCACGTTGCCTCGGTCAACAACTTCGTGATCCTGCCCCTCACCTTCCTGTCCGGAACTTTCTATTCGATCCAGCATTTGCCTGTCTCCGTACAGCAGATCGCCCAGTTTAACCCGTTTTTCTACATTATTGATGGCTTCCGTTACGGCTTCATCGGCGAAGCGGACAGCAACCTGACAGCTGGGATTGTCTTTCTGTTATTACTAAACGGCGCCGCCACAGCGTTCTGCCGACATCTGTTTCAAACAGGATATAATTTGAAGTCCTAACGCATCGAATACCAAATTATATTGACATAACAGTGTCTTAAAGGGATACTCCCCCGCTTTCCGGGACGGCGCGTTTGCCGTCCTAATTATTTTCAGGCCCGGCGAACATGCGCCGGATTGGGAGAGCAATCAATGTCAGCGGTCATGCCGACCTATGGAGCGCCGCAGCTCGCTTTCGAGCGGGGCGAAGGCGTATACCTGTACAGCACAGAGGGTAAGAAGTATCTGGATTTCTGCACCGGCATCGCGGTGACCGGCCTGGGCCACGCCCATCCCCACCTGGTGGAGGCGTTGACCGAGCAGGCGAAGAAAGTCTGGCACTTCTCCAACCTTTATCAAATCCCGGGTCAGGAAAAGATGGCCCAGCGCCTGGTGGACAACACCTTCGCCTCGTCGGTGTTTTTCTGTAATTCGGGCGCCGAGGCCGTGGAATGCGGCCTAAAGATCGTGCGCCGCTATCACGACGAGACCGGCAATCCCGACCGCTACCGGGTGATTACGTGCTCCAACAGTTTCCATGGCCGGACCCTGGCGACCATCTCGGCAGCCAAGCAGGAAAAACACATGGCCGGCTTTGCGCCGATGCTGGAGGGTTTTGACCAAGTACCCTACGGCAACCTAAATGAAATGCGGGCCGCCATCACGGAAGAAACCGCCGCCATCCTGGTAGAACCGGTGCAGGGTGAAGGCGGCATCTATGAAGGCGATCCGGATTATTTGAAACGACTGCGGGAGACCGCCGACGAGTTCGGCATCCTGTTGTTTTTCGACGAAGTTCAAACCGGCATGGGCCGGACCGGTAAACTTTTCGCCTATGAATGGGCCGGGATTGAGCCCGACGTTCTGGCCGCCGCCAAAGGATTGGGCGGCGGCTTCCCCGTTGGCGCCTGTCTTGCCAACGAAAAAGCAACATCCGCCATGGCGGCCGGCACCCACGGCTCCACCTTCGGCGGAAACCCACTGGCCATGTCCGCCGCCAATGCCGTTCTTGATATTCTTTTGCAAGACGGATTCCTGGATCACGTCCAGGCCATGTCGGCACACCTGGAGAAAGGCCTCAAGGCCGCTGTCGCCGCCAATCCGGACAAGCTGAAAGAAGTCCGGGGAAAAGGCCTGTTGATGGGTGTCGAATGCAAAGTGACCAACATGGATCTGGTCAAGAAGATGGAGGAAAAAGGCGTACTGATCGTGCCCGCCGGCAACAACGTTGTCCGCTTCATCCCACCCCTGATCGTTGAGACAACTCATATTGATGACGCGTTGGCTATTTTTAATGAGGCCTGTGCGGAACTGGACGCCTAGGAGACGATGATGGACGCGCTCAGGCATTTTCTTGATATCGACAAGCTGGATCCAGAGACCCTCCGGAGCATTTTGGATCACGCCGCCCGCTTCAAAAGCGGTGACGAGAACGGCAAGCCGCTCGCCGGTAGAACCCTGGTGCTAATTTTCGAGAAACCCTCTACCCGCACCCGGGTATCCTTCGAAGTGGGCATGGTTCAACTTGGCGGCCACGTGGTCGTCCTAAGCGAAAATGATTCCCAGCTTGGCCGGGGGGAGACAGTAGCCGACACAGCCCGGGTTCTGTCCCGCTACGCCGATGCGCTGATGCTGCGCACCGACGCCCATCAGAAGTTGCTGGACCTGGCCGACTTTGCCACGGTGCCGGTCATCAACGGACTCACCGATGATTCCCATCCGTGCCAGATCATGGCCGATATCCTGACTTACGAGGAACACCGGGGCGACATCGAAGGCAAAACCGTGGCCTGGGTCGGCGACGGCAACAATGTGGCCGCGTCCTGGCTGCATGCCGCAGTGAAATTCAATTTCGAATTCCGGATCGCCACCCCGCCTGAATTAAAGCTCAACCAATCCCGGATCGGCTGGGCGGAAAAAGAAGGTGGTAACGTGAAGGTGCACAATGACGCCGCTGAAGCCGTCGATGGCGCCGATTGCGTGATAACAGACACTTGGGTCTCCATGGGCGACGACGCAGAGCGGGAACGCCGGCTGGAATTGTTGCGGCCCTATCAGGTGAACGCCAAACTGATGGCCCGTGCCAAGCGCGATGCCGTCTTTATGCATTGTCTGCCGGCCCATCGAGGCGAAGAAGTTACCGACGACGTTCTCGATGGCCCGCAATCCGTCATTTGGGACGAGGCGGAAAACAGGCTGCATGCGCAAAAGGGCGTTCTGGCCTGGTGCATGAATCGCTAGTCGCCTGACCGGTCCGGCGAGAATGTCTTCCCCTTCCGGTTCCGATACGGTCCTGCCATTTCGCATTAAAGGCGCCAACGTGCGCGGCCGTCTGGCCAGGCTTGGCCCCTCCTACAAGGCGATCCTTGATCCTCATAATTATCCGGCGCCGGTGGCTGCCCTGCTGGGTGAGACCCTCGCCCTGTCCGCGGCGCTGGCGACCACGGTCAAGCTGGAGAACGGCGTGTTCATCCTGCAAACACAAGGTGATGGCCCAATTCCGATGATGATTACCGATTTTTCCAGCAACGGGGACGTTCGAGGGTATGCCCGCTATGACAGTGACGCCTTCGCCGGGAATATCGTACCTGCCGGCGAATCAGTTCCCCATCTACTAGGCAAGGGGCACATGGCGTTCACCGTCGATCAGGGAAGGGATGACCGCTATCAGGGCATCGTCGAACTTGAAGGAGCCAGCATCGCCGATTGCGCCCAATCATATTTCCGCCAATCGGAACAATTGGACACGGTCATCATGGTGGCCGCCGATCCGATCGACGGTGATTTCCCGCCAAGAGCCGCCGTCTTGATGGTGCAACGCATGCCCGGCGAAGACCGGATCATCATGACCCAGGAAGAAGAGGAAGAGCATTGGCGCAATGCGGTCATCCTCATGAGTTCCCTCACTCGGGAGGAACTACTGGATCCGCGCATCAGCGATCATCAGATTCTCTATCGTCTGTTCCATGAGAAGGGTGTGCGCTTATACGAGACCAAAGACGTGCGCGCCCAATGCCGTTGCTCCCGGGACAAGGTGGCTACCACTCTGGCCGCCTTCTCAGCGGACGATCTTTCCGATATGAAAACCGATGACGGACTGATCGTCGCGACCTGTGAGTTCTGCCGCGCCGACTATGTTTTTGATGATGACAGCCTGGCTGAAATTCGCGCCACTTAAGACCTAAACCTGCTAGAGCCAACTTGAACCGCACACCGGCCCATGCCACCATGCGCCCATGATTCGCACTCACATCACAGCTCTCATGCTGATTGCCGCCGTGGCCCTGGCGGGCTGCGAGACGCCGGCCGAACCCGAACAGCCTCAACTGACCTTTCAACATCTGCCCAATATCATGCTGCGGGTGAGCGATATTCAGATCGCCAACAGCTCTACCCAAAGCGTACAAACACCTCATGTGGCACACCGATTTCCGGTGCCGCCCGTCCAAGCCCTGACTCGCTGGGCCGAAGACCGGCTGCAAAGTGCTGGGGGGTCCGGCAGGGCTAAGTTCTCAATCCTGAAAGCCGATGTTGTCGAAACCAAATTAAAGACCGATGAGAATCTCACCGGGCTGTTCAAGAAAGAAATTTCAGAGAAATACGAGGCCACCGCCGAAGCAAGCTTGGAGGTGTTCGACGTCCAAGGAATTCGCCGCGCTATCGTCATCGCCGGTTCCGACTGGACCCGGACTGTCCGGGAAGATGCGACCTTGGCGGAACGCAAACAAATCTGGTTCGAGATAGTCGAAAAACTGATGGAGCGGTTTAACACCGAGATGGAGAAAAGCATCCGGACACATATGTCCGCGCATTTGCGTTAGTCTGGTTTAGACCAGCGTTGCTTCGCCGCTTTCGTTATCCAAAATAAGAAACGCATCGAAATAACTGATCTCTGGAAGTTTACCGGTGCGTTCCTTCACCGCTGCTTTCCATTCGTCATTGTGCGCCGCTTCGGCGGCCTCCCGGCTGCGCCAGAGATAAAAACCGCTTAGCCATTCGCCGTCATCGCTCCACATGAAATGCTTGCGGACCAACTGCTCCTCGGCCTGCCACTTGGGAACAACTGTCCAGGCATCTTCGACAATCTTATCCCGGTCCCACCCCTTGGGTGCCGGATACTTAACCAGTTCTCCGATCATAATTTCTTTCCCCATTCGTGTGCTGCCGGAGGTTAATACGCCGCCCACACCGGATCAAAAGATATTTGGGGTTCCACCCCCGCCACCCATTTTGCGTCATCCACGACCTGCACTCAAATTTAGTCATGCGCGGACCAGACGTCAGCCCGTGATCCGCGTACCCACCTAAACTTCACAATGGGTCCACGGGTCACCGCTGCGCGGGCCTGTGGATGACGAATGAAAATAAATATCCGCGGATGGATCCCCGACGGTCGCTTCGCGAGCCGGGGGCGACGCTGTTTGGGAACGTGGGTATGCGGATCACGCCGCAGCCTTCGCCCGCGCCGGTCCGCGCATGACTATATTTAATTACCCGGCCGCCCAGTGGGCGATCTTGCGGACAAAGTCCGTGCACTCCTGTAACTGGCTGACCGTCAGAAATTCATCCGGCTGATGCGCCTGATCGACACTGCCGGGCCCGCAGATCACCGACGGAACGCCGGATTCTTGGAACAGCCCGGCCTCAGTCGCGAAGGCGACGACACCGGCATCGTTCTGTCCGGTAAGCTGGCGAACTAGGGCCTCCGCCGGGTTATCGTCGCTGGCCATCAACGGCGGCGCCGAAATTTGTTTCTCGGTAACAATATTCGCCTCCGGCGCGATCGCCTGCATGGCGGGAATGAGTTTCTCCTCGCAATGTGCGACTAAGGCTGACATGGCCGCCTCGGCATCGTCGGGCGTGAGACTGCGGCAATCCCAGACGAAGGAACATTCGCCGGCGATGATATTGAGCGCCGTGCCGCCCTCGATAGTACCGACGCAAATGGTGGCATGGGGCGGCATGAACCGGTCATCAGTGTGACCCTCGTCGGCGAACCGGGCCGCTTGGCTTTCCAGAAAAGTGATGCACCTGGCCGCCACCTGGATGGCGTTGACCCCGGCGTGGGTCTGGGATGAATGAGCCGGCTTGCCGGTCACCGTGGTTCGAAAAATGGCGACGCCCTTGTTGGCGTTGATCAGCTTCATCCCCGTCGGCTCGCCAATGATAGCGGCCTGTGGCAGCGGGATATCGCGGACCATCCGGGCAATCAGTGCCGGCGCGCCCAGGCAGCCCACTTCTTCGTCATAACTGAAGACTAGATGGAGGGGGCGTTTCAGGTCCAGCGCCGTCATCTCCGGCACAAGGGCTAGGCAGACGGCCAGGAATCCCTTCATGTCGCATGTCCCCCGGCCGAATAATTTGCCGTCCCGCTCCACCATATCGAACGGATCGTGTGTCCACGCTTGGCCTTCGACCGGCACCACATCGGTGTGGCCCGACAAGACGATACCGCCGGCTTTCATCGGGCCGATGGTGGCGATGATATCCGCCTTGGCGCCGTCATCATTGGGTGCGACATTGGTCGCGATTCCGTGCCCGGCGAGATAGTCCGCCATGAAATCGATCATCGGCTTATTTGTATGGGCGGAGACCGTGTCAAAGGATATCAGCCGGGCCAGCATCTCGCGGGGTGTGTACGACTTGCCCATCCCCGCCTCTCCTTCTAGGCCCGCCAAAACGCGCGGGTAAACAGCACCATCACCGTAAACAGTTCCAGCCGGCCCAGTAGCATCCCGCCGGCCAATAACCATTTGGCGGCGGCCGGCAGGCTCTCATACGTGCCTTCAGGGCCAATCACCGGGCCCAGACCGGGGCCCACATTGGCGATGGCCGACGCCGCACCGGAAATACTGGTCAGAAAGTCGAGCCCGAGGAGCGACAGACCAACGGCCAAAAGAGCGAAGGTCATGCCGAACACAAAAAAGAAGCTGAGCACCGAATTGATAACGTCGTCGGAAATCGGGCGGCGGTTGTAATAGGGAATGAACACGCCATGGGGCTGGGCAAGGTTCTGGAACTGGGTCCGGGCCGCCGCGTACAGGACCTGGAACCGAAAAATCTTGATCCCACAGGTGGTGGACCCAGCGCAACCGCCTATAAACATGATGAAAAAGAACACCGGCACGGCAAAGCTGCCCCAGGTGTCGAACCCGGCCGTCGCGTATCCGGTGCCGGTAATAATCGACATGACATTGAAGGACGCATAGCGAAGCGCCCGTAGAGGGTTTTCGCCGTTGTTAAGCCAGAGCCATCCCGCCACCAAGGCGACGATGACAATCAGCGCCGTAACAAACCATTGCACCTGGGTGTCTTTCATCAAGGCCGTCAGATTGCCTTGAACCATGGACAGATACAGCAGGAACGGCAAACTGCCGACGAACATGCCGACGGTCACAATCAGATCAATGCTGGCGCTGTCAAAATGCCCAATGGAGCTGTCATATGTCGAAAAACCGCCGGTAGCGATCGTCGTCATCGCATGAGCCACAGCGTCGAAGCCGCTCATTCCGGCTAAATAGAGCGCCCCTGTACAGATGATCGTCAGCACCAGATAGATGATCCCGATGGTCGCAGCCACCTGCGCCGCCCGGGGCATCGCCTTTTCCGACGGGTCAGAGGATTCCATGCGGAACAACTGCATACCACCGACCCGCAACACCGGCAGAATGGCCAAAGCCATGACGATGATGCCGATGCCGCCCAGCCATTGCAAAAGCGCCCGCCACAACAGAATGCCGGGCGGTGCATCTTCCAGATTGCTAAGCACCGTAGCGCCGGTTGTGGTGATGCCCGACATCGCCTCAAAAAAGGCGTCTGTGATGCTCATGTCCAAAACCGAAAAGGCGAACGGCAGCGCGGCAAATATAGTCAGCACCAGCCAAGACAAGGTGGTCATGATAAAGGCCTGGCGTACGGACAAGCGCGCCTTGCCGGAACGGCTGGTCAAGGCAAGGGAGACCCCAATGAACAGCGTCACCCCGCTGGAGACGGCAAATACCTGCCAATCGTGATTACCGGCGACCAGATCAACCAAGGCGGGAACGATCATGACGACCGCCAAGGTCGCCAGCAGATAGCCGAGAATCAGAAAAATAGGTCGGAAATCAATCATGGTCTGTAACCATGCCCGGACGCGTTAACGCCCGGGTCCTCCCAAGTATCGGGCTTAAGCCCCGCTGCCCGGACTGGCGATCATCGACAGAAATTCCCGCCGGGTGGTCGCATCGTCACGGAACGCGCCCAGCATCCGGCTGGTGACCATATTGACCCCCGGCTTGTCGATGCCGCGGGTCGTCATGCATTCATGGGCCGCCTCGATCACCACGGCGACGCCCTCGGGCTGCATAACTTCATTCAGCGTGTTAGCGATCTGCGCCGTCATCTTTTCCTGAATCTGCAGCCGTTTGCCATAGACCTCAACCAAGCGCGCCAGCTTGCTGATCCCAACCACCTTATTCTTCGGTATATAGGCCAGGTGAGCCTTGCCGATGATTGGTGCAATATGGTGTTCGCAATGAGACGCGAAGGGAATATCCTTCAAGACCACCATTTCATCATAGCCGTCGGTTTCGTCAAAGGTCCGGCCCAAAAGCTCATACGGATCTTCGGTATAACCGGCGAAGTACTCCTCGTAGGCCCGAACCACACGGTCGGGGGTTCCCAACAAACCGGGACGGGCCGGATCGTCGCCGGCCCACCGGAGCAAAGTACGGACTGCTTCCTCAGCCTCTTCCCGGCTGGGCCGCTGAACCGCGCCGGACTCGGGTTTATCATCTCTCACTGGTCGTTCCTTTCAAAGAACGAAGACCGGCGCATCGCCGGTCATTCGCTTGTTGTTCTTGGCAGAAATCGCTTTCTGGAATGGCTCTAGGATATCCATTTTTTCAGGATACGCCAGTCTTTAGCGTCCACCATCTAAAATCCGGTCTTAAATCCCGGGCTTAGTTTACCAGGCTGATGTCGTGGGGTGAATCCAGGGAAAATGCCGGGATGGACACGCTGAACTGTTGTCCGTCAGAACCCACCATCTGATAGGAACCGACCATGAAGCCAGACGGGGTCGAGAGCGGCGTGCCGCTGGTGTATTCATAGCTCTCTCCCGGTTGCAGAACCGGCTTTTCGCCGACCACGCCTTCGCCCCGGACCTCATGCACGCGGCCATGGGAATCGGTGATGTGCCAATGACGGCGCACCAATTGAATGGTCTCCTGGCCGTTATTTTCAATACGGACATGATAGGCCCAGACATAGTGGGCGTCATCGGGATCGGACTGTTCGTCCAGGTACATGGGATCGACCGAAATGGTCACTGCCTTGGTGGTTTCCGAGTACATCGCGGTTACTTCGTATAGCTGTTAACGGCATGACGTTAGCACCTTTTTTCGTCCCCGCGAATAAGAAGTTTCCCTCATTAAAGCGATTGTGCCCGCCCTATTGTAATTTCAACACGGCGGTTTTTCGGCTCCCGGACACCGTTCCCGGTTTTTACCGCCGGCGCATTTTCACCGAATGCCCGTGACACAATCATCTGGATCGGAATTCCCTGCTCCAGCAAAAGTTTCCGGACGGCCTCAGCCCGGCGCACCGACAAATTTGCGTTATAGGGTTCGGGCCCCGCCCGGTCCGCATGACCGCCGATGGTGATTACCACCGGCGCGCCGGATTGGTAAATATCGCCGATCTGCTCCAAGGCTAAACGGTCGACCGGGTCGACCACCGCGCTGTCGAAACCAAACAACAGTGTGTAGGACTTCCCCGGCACCGGTATGGGGAACAATCGCCCGGCCTGAACCACGGGCACGACCGGCTTGGCCTCCAACGGGGCCTCGATCCGGCCAAGCTGGCGTTCCAAATGGGCGGCGGCGGCGAAATATCCCTCCCGGCAGCGAGAGATATGATCCCATTGCCAATTCTCTTCCTGCTGCTCAACCCAGCAGTCAAAACTGGCTTGGGCCTTCGCCGCGACCGCCGGGCTTTGCTGCCGGACTTCCCGGCTCAACAGTGCGACCAAACGCCGGCGCTCAGTCCCCAACTCCGAAAGCTTTTCCGCCGGGAAACGCCGATGGCTCAGGTCCTCCGGGTCAACAGGCTCACCTCGGGCGGACTTGAAGGCTTTCTCGCCGAAATGGGCGGCGTCGGTCCAATCGTGCATCTCGTCGGATTCGAACACCGAGAACGCCCGATAGGCGCGGCTGAGCTTCGCATTAAAGCTGTCGCCCGCGAACTCGGCTTGCTTTAAGCCGTCATAGTCAAAGGTCGCTCCGCAGGCCGATAATGATAGGGCGGACAACATCGCCAGCGCCGATAATTTAACTTCTCGATAGGACACAACAGCCCTCCTCTCTCATCAAACTGAGGGGAAGGTGCCGGTCAATCGTGGCGGCAGCGCGGCCAAATGTGGCGGCGGCGGGGAAGGGCTGTGATGATTCCGTGTCCTGAGCGGCTTAGGTCAAAGCTGACGCCAGTGCGGGCGAAAACCAGTCGATCTCATATTCTGGGAGGGCGTTGCCCGTCGCGGCTTTCTCCTGATCGGGCAGCACATCCAGGCTCGGCCAGAGCCCGGTGACCAAACAATCCGTATAGCCTGCGGGCAACAGTTCCGCGCGCATCCTGACGGCGGCGGCGGAATGGTCATAACTGAGCGCATGGTGGCTTACCGCCACACCGTCCTTAATGGGCGTCAGCACCGAATACCAGACCCGGGGCGTGCCGTCATTGGCCGGCATACCAATGACACCCGAATTGTGCCAGAGCCGGTCGCCGGCGATCCGGGTAAAGGGCAGACCGCTATGCCCGCCGATGACTCCATCCAGACCGGCCAAATCCATTTCGTAGGCCAAGACGTCCTCGGGGGTGGAGGCAAAGACGAACTTGTTGATAGAAGAGACGCCGCCGTGGATCGCCGCCAACCGGCGCTCACCTATGGTGATGTCGCTGCGCTCCGGCAGGCTCCCCATCCAGTCCCGGCTTTCATCAGTCAGGTGTGTATCCGCGTAGGCATACCATTGCTGGGACAGAAGATCACAGGCCGTGCCGCCTTCAAACCCACAGCCGCAATCTTCTAGCCGCTCTGCTAGGGATTCCTCGCAATTGCCTTTGACCACGGCGATGCCGGCTTCCCGGATTAAATCCACCGTTGCTTGAGGATCGGCGCAATAAGCGACCAGATCACCGGTACAGAGGATGTGAGACGTGGGGATGCCCAGCCGCGCCGCCTGTTTCAGGAGCGCCCGGGTAGCCTGCAAATTGCCGTAAGGCCCGCCAAAGATCAGCAGCGGATCATGAAACGGGCCGAGCTGCATTCCGGCTAGTCCGCGACACTACAGGCGCCGCCGCCGAGCACGCAAAACTTGGCGCAGTGAGGATGGTTGAGGGCGATGGATTGATCCGCGCCGGATAGGCTTTCCCCCATCTCAAAGTCTTCGTCATATGGCAAAAGAGTACAGGGCATGACAACAGGCCTCAAAGCGCCCTTACGCTTGACGATCATGCGGGACGTCGCGCACATCATCGCATCGGGCGACACGTCCAAAATGTCCCAACACGCGGTGGTGATTTCCGGCACGTCGATGCGGTCATCCATTTCCGGGAACAGCACCAGCGCAATCGGGTCATCGGCATCGATGGTGATGCCTTCGCGGGCGAACAACGCACCATAGGCTTCCCGCGCCGATGCTTCATCTTCATCCCAGCGGGTACGCCCGGCCGCAGCGATATCAAATCCGTTTGCCGCCAGCCACGTGAGGCCGTCGATCATGGGCCCCCAACTGCCCGGCCCGCGAAGCTCCTCGTGGCCGTCGACCGTATGATGATCAATGGAAACACGAAGATGCAGCCGATCTGCATACTTTTCCTGTACGGCAAGAAGCTGCGCCTTTTTATGCGCCATCGGTTTCATGGCGTTGGTGAGGATCAACACATCGAAGCCACGGGCCAGGCTTAATTCCACCATCTCCACGAAATCCGGGTTCATGAAAGGCTCGCCGCCGGTAAAGCCGACTTCCTTCACCGGCAAATCTTCGGCAGCGATCTCGTCCAGATAGGCCGCAACCTCGGCGGCCGTGATATAGGCCAGCCGGTCGTTGGTCGGGCTGGATTCAATATAGCAATTCACGCAGGTCAGATTGCAGAGCGTGCCCGTGTTGAACCAGACCGTGTGCAGCCGCGTCAGCGCAACGCTGGCCCGCGCCTCGCCTTTGGCGGTTGTGAACGGGTCCCGGAACTTGGCCGGGTCCAGCGTTGTATAAGAATGATCGTCGGGCATGATACTCTGTCCGTTCTTGTCTCCCAGAAGTCTTGTGCCCCTTGTTAAGACACTCGCCCGTCCCTTGCCAATTCAAATACGCGTGTGGAGCACCATTGAACGGGTCCGGGCGATGCAGTATAGGAAATCCTCGGCTGCAGAAACAGCGCAGCACCATCGGCGGGTGTAGTTCAATGGTAGAACATCAGCTTCCCAAGCTGAATACGAGGGTTCGATTCCCTTCACCCGCTCCAGCCGATTGAGACAACCGCCCGGACGGGCCGTGAGAGCCGCAGCTTGGAAAAACACGACATCAGGACCATCACCTATGGCGGGCGCATCGACACCGACGCCCAGACCATGGTCGACGGTATGATCGAACTGTTCGATGATCTTTGCGACATGGCGCTGAGCCGGGTCTATAACCGCACTCGGAAACTGGATAAGGGCTTCGACTTCGACGCTATCCCGCCGGAGGAGGTCTCCCGGTTCAAGATCACCTGGGTGATCTGTCTGGCGGAACTGATGTTCTTTTCCATGGACGACCAGCCCAGGCTCGATCACCTCAAAGAAACCTTCTACGGAGAGATGGACTACGAGGCGAAACTGCGGGCGCTGGAGACCTATATCCGCCAGGCGTTGGAGCGCATCCCCGAGGTGATCCGGGAAGACAAGGACTTCGTCGACAATGATGTGTTCAATGCAACCGTGAGCAATCGCGCGCCGGGCGACGATGGTGACGAGGACGCCGAAGTGCTGCGAAATCGTGGGCTCGGCCCCCGACTCGCCAACATGATCCTGGAAAACGCCTTTGGCCGAAACGACGCCCTCAAGCCGGTCTATGAAGATATCCGCCGTGTGGTCGAGTTGGAGTTCAACAACGCATACGGCCACGCCTCCATCGCCTGCAGCAAATTCAATATCGTCTGAGCTTAATCTTTAGAAGAACGTGTTGCGAATGGCGATGTACCCCATCGCCAGGCCGATCACGATGAACAAATAGGCGATGCCCTTTTCCATGCTGCGCTGGGAAACCTTGCCCTGCAGCCGGGGCCCGATCTGCCCGCCGATGATCACCGCCGGGATGGTGTAGACCACCACATTCCAGGGCACGGCGTTGAGACCACCCTGGGCAATCAACGCCGAGATTTGCGTGAAGGAGGCCGACGCGATCACCACGATCACCGTAAACACGGATGTGGCGGCGGCCACCGGAATCGGCACCTTGTTGGCCTTCACCAGTTGCGGCATCACCACCTCGCCGATGCCGACACCCAAGAGACCGGTCAAAAACCCGCCGATGCCGGTGGCGAAGACACCCTTGCCCTGACGCGGCTCTTTATAGGTATAGGTCGTGCCGTCCCGGCCGGTGATGGTCCGGGTTTCCCGCCCGTCGTCCAACACGACGTCTGCGGCTTCTGCAGCCATGGCCTCCTTGGACTCATGTACTTTGAGGATGACATACGCCAGCACCAGCATGAGGGCGGCGTAAGAGCCACGCAGCGCCTCTTCGTATTCGTGCAACACATTAAGCAGGATTGCACCGACGATCCCCACCGGCACACCGACCATGATGAACGGGATGGCGCTTTTGAAATCAATGAGGCCTTTCCGGTAATAGCCGACAAAGCCCGATGAAAAGCCGAACACCTCGGTCATCAGGGCCACGCCGATGGCGGCGGCGATGCCTTCGAAGGGATATTCGGGCCCCAAGATCGGGAAAATAATCATAAAGATCGGCGCGAACATGGCCGCACCGCCGATGCCGCTCAGCATCGCGGCTGTCGCCACACAAATGGCGACCGGGAACATGAACCAGTACAAGGTCCAGTCAAATTGCGCGAAATCCATAATTCCCCCGAAAAGACTAGGTGTGAGCTAGCGTTCTAATACACCACCACGCTGCGGATCGATTCCCCTTCGTGCATCAGGTGGAAGCCTTCGTTGATGTCCTCCAGATCGAGCGTGTGGGTGATCAGGTCGTCGATGTTGATCTTGCCGTTCATGTACCAGTCGACGATCTTGGGCACGTCGGTGCGGCCCCTGGCCCCGCCGAAGGCGGTGCCTTTCCAGACCCGGCCGGTGACCAGCTGGAACGGCCGGGTGGCGATTTCCTGTCCCGCGCCGGCGACGCCGATGATGATGCTTTCGCCCCAGCCCCGGTGGGCGCATTCCAGCGCCTGGCGCATAGTGTTAACGTTGCCGATGGCCTCGAACGAATAGTCCGCGCCGCCGTCAGTGATGTCGATGATGGCGGCGACCACGTCGTCCACCTCGGCTGCGTTGACGAAATCGGTCATGCCGAACTTCTCCGCCAACGGCACTTTCTTGGGATTGATGTCCACGCCGACGATCTTGTCTGCGCCGACCATGCGCGCGCCCTGAATCACATTAAGGCCGATGCCCCCCAGGCCGAACACCGCAACGTTTGAACCGGGCCGGACTTTTGCCGTATTGATCACCGCACCGATACCAGTGGTCACGCCGCAACCGATGTAGCAAATCTTGTCGAAGGGCGCGTCTTCGCGGACTTTGGCCAGCGCGATCTCCGGCACCACGATGTGATTGGCGAAGGTGGACGTGCCCATATAGTGAAACAGTTTGTCCTTGCCCAGGCTGAACCGGCTGGTGCCATCGGGCATTACGCCCTGGCCCTGGGTATCCCGGATCGACGTACAAAGGTTCGTCCGCCCGGATTTACAGGATTTACACTCACCGCATTCCGGGATGTACAGCGGGATCACATGATCCCCCTTGGCGAGACTTTTCACGCCGGGGCCGCAATCCACAACGACGCCGGCCCCTTCATGGCCCAGGATCGCCGGGAACAAGCCTTCCGGATCCTCCCCGGTCAGGGTGAAGGCGTCCGTGTGGCAAATGCCGGTGGCCTTGACCTCGACCAGGACCTCGCCCTCCTTGGGGCCGTCCAGCGTAACCGTTTCAATGCTAAGGGGTTTGCCGGCCTCGAAGGCAACGGCGGCGCGCGTTTCCATGAATTTCCTCCCGGTAGGGCTTGTGTTGCTCTGCCCGTACTGTGGGGGAGCCGTCCATTAGGGTCAAGGGCCGGTGGGCGGCAAAAAGGCCGGGCATATTGCGTTTTGACGTAATTTTCGCCACCATATGATATAGATACGGATAAGCTGCGATCCGGCTGAACCGGGCGCTATCAATGCCAAGTTTAAGAGATTTCGACACGGGAGATCATCAATGTTCCTGAACACATCAAAACCCTGGCCGCACAACGCCTGGTATCATGCCGCCTGGAATTCCGAGGTGAAGGCTGGCGACAAGCCGGTGAAACGGACCCTGCTCAACGAGGATGTGGTCATCTATCGGGACCTGCAGGGCGAGGCCCATGTACTGGAAGACCGCTGCTGCCATAGAGCCACACCATTGAGCCTAGGTGAAGTGGTCGAGGAAGGCATCCAATGCGGCTACCACGGACTGATCTTTGGCGGCGACGGCAAATGCGTGAAGGTGCCTGGCTCCAAGACTATCCCCTCGAAGGCGATGGTGCGCTCTTACCCGACAGTGGAACACCAAGAGATCATCTGGGTCTGGATGGGCGATCCGGCCAAGGCCAACGTCAACAAGATCATCGATTTCCCGTGGAACGACGACCATGAAAACTGGCCGCATGTTCATGACTGCTACGAGATCGAGTGTAACTATAACCTCCTCATCGACAATCTCATGGACCTCACCCACATCCCCTATATCCACCGCAACACGATCGGCGGCGGGGATCAGCAGGGTCAGGTCAATGCAGAGTTCGAGGTCACGCCGAAAGACACCGGTGTGCACTATATCCGCTGGATGGAGAACATCATGCCGCCGCCGACCTATAAACTGGGCGCGGGCTGGGATGACGATCAGATGTGCGACCGCTGGCAGGAATTCGAATACAAGGCGCCGACCACGGTGGATCAATGGACCGGCGCGCTTGAGGTCGGCCGCAATGCGCGGGAAACCCGGGAGGGCAAACCGGGCGGGTTCAATATCCGGCTCTATCACGGCGTGACCCCGCGGACGGAGACGAGTTGCTATTATTTCTGGACGGCCCACAACGGCTATAAGCCCCAGGACCCGGAGACGACCAAAATCCTGCACGAACAGATCGCCTTTACCTTTAACGAGGATCTGGAGTACCTGGAGGAGCAGCAGCGCTGCATGGCCGCAACTCAGGATCAGGAGCTGGTGAACATCAAACACGATGCCGCCCTGGTCCCGGCCCGCAAAGCTATTGAGCGGATGATCAACGAGGAAACCACCCCGCCCCCGGCTGCCCAGGCGGCCGAATAAGGCGGGCGGAATACTCCCTAGCGGCTTTCTTTCTGGAGGCGTTCGAGGCGGCGCTGGCGACGGCGTTCGCGGCGTTCCGCCCATTTCCTGACCTCATCGGCCAGTTGCCGGCGCTGGACAGCGGTAAGTCCTGAGGCCAGTTCGCTCATCCCCCGATGAATCATTTCCTGGCGGGCCAGCGCGTTGACCCGGAGGTCGTTCAACGCCGTATCGAACTTGGCCTTGTCGAATGGCTCTGCGGCAAGAGCAGCGTTTACTTGTTCATAGTCTTGTTTGAGTTTGGCCCGGTTGGCTTGAATTTGATCCTGACGGGACGTGTACAATTCCCGCGCCTTTGGCCGAACCTCTTTGCCGATCACCCGCACCGCCCAGGGCACGGAATAGAGCATACCGCGCACACCCCGCCGATGCTCCTTGAAGTAGAAAGCGGCCACGATGATGCCGGCCAGCAAAACATTTACTGCGAGAGAACAGTAAAGAACGATCGCCAGGCGTTTGGGGGTCATGCGGGTCATGCGGGCTATTCGGTTCCTTCGATTTCGGCGAAGGCGATTACACCCATGTTCTCGCCGTCACTTTGACCCAGGATAACGATTTCATCGCCAAGCGCCAAGTTGGCTTCGGGCTGCGAGGTCGTGGGATTTAGCGGACCCATGCCGAGATAGATGCCGAACGCAGCGACGGCCACCAGACCGGCCACGGGACGCCACAGCGGCCCGAACGGCCAGAGCATTTCCAGGAGGCCCATTTCAGGGTTCCGGTTGAAGGCCGTCAGGATGCGCGCCTTCAGATCACCTGACGCCTGAATGAAAGGCAGATGATCCAACTCGGCCCGGAGCACGGTGTCTTGAGACAAGAGTTCGCGCGCCTCCGGCGACATGATCAGCAATCTCTCCGCGCTGGGGCGCAGATCATCGGGCCAGACCCGCGCGTCATGCCCGTGGGCGTCCAGCAAAGCCTCGAACGCCTCCAGGTCCATCATACTTTTGGACGGTGTGGTTCCAGACATTATAGATCTCCTTCCAATTCCTGGCGAAGCTGCGCCAGTTGCTTTCTTAAACTGCGGCGCCCGCGCGCCAGCAGGGATTCCACGGCTTCAACGCTGATCTCCATAATCTCCGCCGTTTCAATGTTACTGTAGCCTTCCTGATGACAGAAGAGGATGGCCGAACGTTGCCGGTCCGGCAGCTCCTGAATGGCCGCCTCGATGGCAGCGCTGAGTTCTTCCCGGTACACGTCGTCAGCCGGGCTGAACCCGTGGTGTACCGGATCGGGCACGGAATCGATCGACACCGGTTTCCGTTTCCGAAGCCGGTCGATGCAAAGGTTGTGGGTGACCCGTTGTAGCCAGTGCAGCAGAGGCCGTTCCGGCCGCCAGGAATCCAAATTGCGCCACAAGCGGACAAAGGTTTCCTGGGCCACGTCCTCGGCCTCCGCCATATCATTGAGCATGCGGTAGGCGTAGGACACCAGCCGGTTCAGATGCATATCCACCAGGCGCCGAGAGGCCGCCGTTTCCCCGTCCTTGAGGCGAGCAATCAGCGCGATATCGTCGGTCAGATCAAACTCTTCGCGAGGCATGCCGTCCCTATCGTTCGTTTGGCAAACTGATCTGCTGGAACGACGGGTCTCTGCCCCAAGGGCAGTCTCGGCGCGCTCAAGACGCAATACGGCGGTTGTGGCCGACAAAACATGCCACTCCTGGAAACCTATGCAGAAGACCAACGCCGGAAACCCGGATTTCCGTCGCAATCTTGCCTTTAGATTGGGAGGTTCGCCAGCCTATTCGGCAGGTATTTTGACACCCATCAAATGTGGATTGGCGTAGCTGATCTCTTCATCCGCATATTTTCCCCGGATATCCAAGATTGTCGGCATGATTTCGATAAATTTGGTGGCCATGTTGGGATCGAAGTGAGAACCCGCGTTGTCCTTGATGAACTGAATCGCCTCTTCAATCGGCCAAGCTTTTTTGTACGGTCGCTCTGAGGTCAGTGCATCGAAAACGTCACAGAGAGCGGCGATCCGGCCTTCTTCGGGAATATCCTCGCCGACCAAGGCATTAGGATAGCCGCTGCCGTCCCATTTTTCATGGTGGGTCATGGCGATCGTGTGGGCGGTGCGGATAATGTCCGCCGGGTGATGTGACAAAATCTCGCCGCCAATGGCCACGTGGGTTTTCATAATTTCCCATTCATCGGCGTCCAGTTTGCCGGGCTTCAACAATACATGATCGGGAATGCCAATCTTGCCGACATCGTGCATGGGACTGGAATGCAGGATCATTTCAGCCCGCTCCGAAGAAAAGCCCAATGATAAGGCCAGCGCTTCGCAGCTTTTGCTCATGCGCAGCACGTGCATCCCGGTCTCATTATCCCGGTATTCACCGGCACGGCCTAACTGTCGGATAAAGGCGAGTTGAGTATCCACCAGTTCCTGGGTGCGGCGGCGCACTTCCGCTTCGACCGCCTGTTTCTCCCACCCACGCCGAACGAACAGATGACGCACCTCAAGAATGTTTTTGATCCGGTTCAGCACCTCGACCCGTTCAAAGGGTTTCGTGACAAAATCTCGCGCGCCCATTTCCAAGGCCCGGTCGCGAGTATCGTTGTCAGACTGGGCCGACAAGACCAGCACCGGCAGATAATCGTCTTCATTGATTTCCCAGAGTTCCTTCATCACGTCGAAGCCGCTCATATGCGGCATCCGGATATCCAGGAGAATGATATCAAAACGCCATTTGAGGTGGAGTTCCCTGACCAGCCGGGGATCACTCACAGATTGAACATTGGTATAACCGGCGCCCTGCAGGATCACGTCCAACAAGGCAATATTCGCAGGTTTGTCATCCACAATCAGGATGCGGGATTTAAGAAGGGCATCTTGGTCTACGCTGGTTTTCATTACACTCTCGGCGTCATTGGACGTTGTTCTCGCATCTTTCCCTGGGCGATCCCGGTTTTCACTTTTCTCGGAAAGTGATTTTGGCAACTTCGCTTGTTTCATAGGTGTGGTCTGTTTTCGGGGTTTCAAGGGTTTCCCGAAATGGTTTTTTGTAACAAAACATGACGCCAAACTCGGCTCTGACATTGCTGCTTGGCCAAAGCTAGGCCATAGTGTCCGACAATGATGAACCAGATGCAGGCCGACGCACAAAACGCGACCCAATTGGGCAATTCCTTGGAATTGTTGGCCGATATGGGCCGCGATTTCGCCGGATCAGGCGATATTGATGCCACGTTGGTCCGCGCCTTGGAAAGAATCACCGATTATTTGAACGCTGAGGGCGGCGCATTGTTCCTACTGGCGGACGATGACCGGCTGCTGACTTGCCATTCCTGTGTCGGTGAGACCGAAATTACCGGCATTACCCTCAAAAGCGACCACGGCATCGTCGGGCGGTGCGTGCAGACCAACACCGGCGAAATTGTCCGGGATGTTTCCAAAGACCCCAACTTCGACAGTTCGGTGGACGAAAAAACCGGCTTCACCACGAAATCGATTCTCTGCGCCCCGCTGAGCGTGAAAGACGAGGTACTGGGCGCGATCGAATTGATCAACAAAAAGGGGGGCGACAATCTGTTCGACCCTGCAGATTTAACCCTGTTGGAGGTGCTCAGCAATTCGGCTGCCTTGGCCATACTTAATGCCCGCATGGCGGAGCGTTTGGTCGAACAAGAAAAAACCCGGCGCGAACTGGAACTGGCCGCGGAAATTCAGCGAAACCTTCTGCCGAGCGCACCGGGTCCCGATCATCCCATCGATGGAATTAATATTCCCGCGCGCACGGTGTCCGGCGATTTTTACGACTTTTTTTCCTTGCCCGACGGACGGATCATCTTTTGTCTGGGCGATGTGTCCGGGAAAGGGATGAACGCGGCGCTGTTGATGGCAAAAACCGCCAGCCTGTTCCGGTGCCTGGGTAAGACCATTAATAGCCCCGGCAGGCTTTTGGGCGTCATCAATTCTGAAATCTGTGAGACCGCCACCCGTGGCATGTTTATCACCATGATCGCCGGTTACTTTGACCCCGATACAGATGAGATTTGCTTTGCCAATGCCGGCCACGAACCGCCCCTCTACTTGCCGGGCGAGGAGAACGCACCCCACCAAAGCTTCGCCGCAGAGGCGCCGCCCATCGGCATTTCGCCCATGGTTGTCCCCGAAGAGGGGTACCCGGAAGAGAAAATTTGTCTGGATTTTGGCTCTTTTTACGTCTTCACCGACGGCGTAACGGAGGGAGAGATGGAAGACGGTTCCATGCTGGGCGTCTCGGGCGTCATCGAGCTCCTGAACAAGGGTCGGGCGCGATCGTTACAATCCCGCCTACACGGGATTACCCAGCGCCTCGACCGGGGCGACGGCGACCTGCATGACGACATCACCATCTTGGGTATCAGCCGGGCCGGTGGCGCAGACCGAAACGATGGAACGCCTCTGGTCTCGCGCCGCTTGCCCGCCCGAGCGAAAAACCTCAAAACAATCCGCACGGTCGTCGGTGAGGCGCTAAGCGAAGAGAAGGTAGATGAGAAAATCGCCGCCGAGGTGGTCTTGGCCATTGATGAGGCGTGTCAGAACATCATCCGCCATGCCTATGGCAAGGAATGCGATAAAGACATCAGCCTGGAAGTTCACCTCCGGGATGACCGATTGGAGGTCAATCTTACCGATGAAGCCCCACCAATCGACCTGGAGGCCGTCAAACCTCGCAATCTGGACGAGATCCGTCCGGGCGGGCTCGGCACCCATTTCATTAGTGAAATCATGGACGAGGTGACATACAGTCATCTTGAGTCCGGCACCGGCAACCGGTTACACATGGTCAAAACCATATCTTGAGGAAGGCTCATGGAACACACCCAAAGGGAAGAAAACGGATGCACAATTGTCGCTTTTACCGGTGACATAGACCTGGAGAGTTCTCCCGACGTTCGACGGGTGTTATTGGACTGCGTCAAAGCCAACGATTCGGTCATCGTCGATTTATCGGGCGTTGACTACATCGATTCCTCCGGCGTCGCCTCGATGGTAGAGGCGTTCCAGACCACCCGCGCCGGCAGCGGCCAATTTAGCTTGGCTGCGGTCAGCGAATCCGCCTTACGCGTCCTGCAGCTTGCACGCCTGGACAAAGTGTTCACCATATATGGATCGGTGGAGGAAGGCCTCGCGGATGGCGGCTGAACCGTCCGGCAGCAGTCCCCTTCGTTCGGTCGAGCGGATCGGACGCCAAACCATCGGTGCGGTGGAGGCGTTTGGCCACTGGGGTGTTCTTCTCGGACAAAGCGTATTCTGGATACTCGCCGGCCCAAAACTCAAACAACCGGTACGCACCGGCGCCGTGGCGACCCAAATGATGGAAGTGGGCATCTACGCCATTCCCATCGTCGCACTTCTCTCTGCCTCCATCGGGCTCGTGCTGGCCATTCAAGGCATCCATTCGCTCAGGGCTTTCGGCGCGGAATCCCAGGTGGTGCTGGGTCTCGGCCGCTCTGTGGTACGAGAGTTCGCGGTGCTGATCACCGGCATATTGGTGGCTGGACGATCAGGTTCGGCCTTGGCGGCGCGCCTCAGCACTATGCAGATCAATCAGGAGATCGACGCCCTCCGGGTGATGGGCATTCATCCGGTACGCTATCTTGTGGCGCCCGCCCTTCTGGCTATGTTAATCATGGTGCCGGCGCTGACATTCGTCTCCATGATGACCGCGATCTATGCCGCTGGCATTTTCGTCACGTTGGATTTAGGCCTGAGCCAGGAAGCATATTGGTCGCAGATTCTTTCGTCAGTAACCGTCGGCGACCTTTGGCACGGCCTCGGCAAATCCGCTATTTTTGCCGTCCTGATTACGCTTATCGGTGTCGTCAATGGAGCGTCCGTCCAAGGCGGTGCAGAGGGCGTCGGACGGGTAACCACCCGGGCCGTGGTACAATCCATTTCCGCTATTTTGGTGGCGGATATGTTGTTCGTATTTATTGCAACTCGGTAGGGATGAATGTGAACGACCAAGCCACAGGAGCATTTGCGATCGATGTCCACGACTTGGTCACCCATTACGGCGACCGGATGATCCTGAAGGGCGTCGACTTCCAAGTAAAGCCGGGCGAGATCATGGTCATCATGGGCGGTTCAGGTTCAGGCAAAAGCACGTTAATGCGTCATCTCTTGTCCTTGGAAACGCCGACGTCGGGCAGCATTGAAATATTGGGCCAAGACGTCGCCAGCCTGTCCACCATCGAAAAAGCCGAACTCAGCAAGAAGATCGGGGTCGCCTTTCAAAGCGGCGCGCTTTTCAGTTCCATGACTGTGGGTGAGAACGTGATGCTGCCTCTGGCCGAACACTTCAAACTCGACAAGCAGACCATGCAGATCATGATGCGCATGAAATTGGGCGTAGTAGATTTGGACGGGTTCGAGGATTTGATGCCGTCGGAACTATCGGGTGGTATGATCAAGCGTGCCGCCATGGCCCGCGCCATCGTTATGGACCCTCGTATCCTGTTCTGTGATGAACCTAGCGCCGGGCTGGACCCGGTGGTCGCCTCGGCGTTAGATGACCTGATCCTGCGGTTGCGCGACGCAATGGGCATGAGCATCGTCGTGGTTACCCATGAGCTGGACAGCGCCTTCAAAATCGCCGACCGGATCACTGTTCTGGATAAAGGTGATATACTCCTGTGCGGCACCGTGGACGAGATCAGGAACAGCAACAACGAACGTATTCAGAATATCCTCAACCGGCGCACCGAAGAGGAAAGTCTGGACCATGATGAATATTTGGAACATTTGACCGGGATCGAGGTTCCACCCTCACCCGCCATGTAAAAACCCCATTTGTTTGGATACTGTAGATCGCATGAAAAGCAACAAAGTGAATTACATCATCGTCGGATCGTTCGTGATCGCCATTATGATCGGGATTGTGGTATCGGCGTCCTTGTTGGCGGGTCGTACCGGCGCCACCGACGACTATTTTGTCGAGTATGGCAGCGTCGGCGGCATCGAATTTGGCACCCAGGTCCTGTACGAGGGTTTCCCCATAGGTCAGGTGGAACAAGTGACCCCTGTCCGTAAAGATGGAACATTGAAATTCCGGGTCGATGTGAGCGTCAAGGAGGACTGGCTGATCCCAACCGATAGCGTGGCCGAAGTCGCCTCTTCTGGGCTGCTCTCTGCAGTCACCATCAACATCCGGGCCGGCGAAAGCAAGACGGCGCTTAAACCCGGCAGCCAAATCGAAGGCCGGGGCACATCCAACATGATGGCGGCGGTCGGCGATTTGGCGAACGATGTCCGGCGGCTGACGGAGACGGACGTCAAGCCACTCCTGGCCAATCTCACCAAAGTCGCGGGCAGCGTCGGTAAAATCCTGGATGCTGAAGGTACGGCGTTGATCAAGGAAGTCCGCGAAACAATGGGCGCCATGTCGGAACAGACACCCGAGATCATCGAAAACGTCACCCGCTTTACCGAGAAACTGAATACCAGCGCCGATCAGCTAGAGAAGGTGCTGAGTTCGGAGAACGTGGAGACGATTAACAGTATCCTCTCGGAAATGAATGATACCGCCGGAAATCTGACAAAACTGACCGAGGAGTTTGTCACAACACGCGAAACTCTGGACGGGTTGCTGACCAAGCTGGACGGCATCACCGGGCGAGTCGGCACCCTGATTACCGACAACCAATTGGATGTGGATCAGTCCATCATCGAGATGCGGCATACGGTGGAGACCGTCGCCCGGCACATCAACGCCATCAACCAGAACCTGGAGGGTACGAGCCGCAACATGTTCGAATTCAGCCGCCAAATCAGACAGAATCCTGGTCTGCTGCTCGGCGGCACGCCCCCTGAAGACAAGGCGCCCGTGAAATGACCCGCGCGCCCATGAAACTTCTCGCCGCCGCGTCACTGTTGATGCTCGCTGCCTGCAGCCAGCCCAAGGTGCCGGAGGATCATTTCTACCGGCTCACCTCGGCCGCACCGCAAAGCGCCGATGTGAAATTGAAGGGCGCCATCGAAGTGCATCGATTTGTCGCTGATGGCCTGACCGCCAACCGCCCGATCGTCTACACAGGCGGGGCCGGCAGCAATCAGCTTCAGGCCTATCACTATCATTTCTGGTCGGAGCCGCCGGCCATAATGTTGCAGAACGCGCTGGCGAACTATCTGCGCCGCGCCAATCTTGCCACCTCCGTTGTCACGCCGGAACTGCGGCTGGAGCCGGAGTATATCGCCACCGGCAAGATTATCCGGTTCGAACAAATCACGGGGGGCACACCGGGCATTGCCGTCGAAGTTGAACTGAGCCTCAAAGAAACCGGGTCCGGCAAATTAATCCACTTCGGCCACTACACGGTCGAACAAGCAGCGTCTGATCCCAGTATCGGCACGGCGGTTGGGCAAATTAGCCAGGCGATGAATAGTATTTACGCGCGATATTTGGCGGATATCCGGTCGAAGCGTTAAACCGGTTCGGTGTCTAACGCGTCATCCGCATAGTCCATCAGATTGTCGAGAATTCCTTTTAGGGTTTCAAAATCCTCGATGCCCAATGCAGATTGTTGGCGCAGACTGAAATCCTTCGCTTTCGGCCAAATTTGGAAGAAAACCGACTGTCCCGTTTCCGTCAGGGAGAGCACCACTTTACGCCGGTCGGTCGGGTCAGCTGTCCGCGCAATGAGGCCATCTTTCTCCAATTGTTGAGTGACCCGGCTGGCATGAGCCGCGTCCAGCTGGACAAGGCGGGAAATTTTCCGCAAGTGGCACTGGCCGAAGCGTGCCAATCCGACCAAAACCCGCCATTCCTGTAGTGAAATTCCGGCAGGTTTCAGTGCCTCCCGATGAAAGGCCACGGACAATTTCGCCGCCAGCCTGGCAATCCGGATATTCAGAACATCGTCGAAGGCCGCTTCGGGCAGTAATGGGGCGGACATTCATCACCTGTTTCTATCTGACCGGACCCAAAAAACCGGGATGGCCCGGCTATATTTCTTTTGCGGACTCGATAGGATGATTGTAGCATATGCAACAATAATAGTCATATAACTTGTTCCATCAGTTAATTGTGGGAGGCTCCAATATGTTCAAACTTCGCTTAGTTTCGACCATCGCGGCGTCGGCGTTACTGGCCATGCCGGCATTGGCACAAACCAAACTAACCGTGGATACCGGCGCGCCGGGCGATGCGCCACATCTGACCACGTCACACTTGGCGGCGGTCGCCAGCTCGAATGGCATTGCCAATCTACAGGTAAATGCCGGACAGACCCTGTCCAATTCAGTGCAGAAGGTTGCCTCGGGCAACACGGATATCACCGTCGCGCCCATGATCTTGGTGTTGCTGATGAAGAAAGGCCTGGCCATGTATGGCGGGTTGGGTAAAGAGAAGGGCGCTGAGTTGGCCGGTAATCTGCGGCTGCTTTTCCCGTACTTTCTCGGCAGTTATCACTTGGTTGCCTATCAAAGTTCCGGGATCAACAGCTTCCAGGACCTCAAAGGCAAGAAAGTTCACAATGGCCCGCCCCGTGGCGGGGCTCTCAACGACGCTCGCAACATAATCAAGCTGGTGACCGGTATGAGCGACGGCAAAGACTATACCGGCCGGCAAGTTCCCTGGCCCCAGGCTCCGTCGGTGATGCTGGACGGATCGGTCGATGCCTCGTTGCGGCCCGGTTCCTTTCCCGCCAACTGGATGACGGTCATCGGATCCGCCGGCAAAATGAATTTGATCTCCGTACCGAAGGCAGTGTTTGAGTCCAAGAAGTTCCAAGGATTTTCCCGGAGCCCCGGCCATGCGCCACTTGTTCTTGACCAGGCTGAGACCGGCTATGGCGAGAATGTAAAACTCATCTCCGAGGATGGAAAGTACCGCTCCATCTCAATTACCGGCGGCGATGTTGTGCACAAGCGCATGTCCAACGATCTGGCCGGGAAACTTGTGACCGCCTTCATGGGGTCGCTGAATGATTTCTACAAGAAGGCCCCGTTCGCCAAAGCCATGGGGCATGCCGGCATCAACTCGAATGTCAGCATGTGCGGTCCCATCGGCCTGAAGTATCATCCGGGGGCTGTCACGGCGCTGGAAAAAGCCGGCTACAAAATTCCGGCCTGCGCCAAGTAGCGCAACTACCGAGCCGGGGGCGATTCTAGCCGTTTCGCCCCCTGGCCACATTCCGCTAGGCCATGCCAAACCAAGACCCAGATCAGCGAGATTGGGCCCAACGCCTGGCCTTGTCCCTGGGGCTGATCCTGGTGATCATCGGCATGGTGAACAATCTGCCGACCGTCCCTGGTCTTCTAGAGCTAATCCAAGCCATACCGGGCCTAGGCGATCTCCAACGTATTTCAAAGTTTGACGCGGAGTGGCTGTTTCCCATCGTCTTCTTGCTGATGATGGTGATCGTCGTCCTGAACGATTCCTTTGCAAGAGATTGGAAAGACCGAAGCCGGCAAATGTTCTCCGCCGGCTTGAGCGCAGACGTCATCATGGTCCTGATGACTGTCCTTCTGGTGCTGGCCTACTGGATTCAAAACGATCAAGTCTGCCTGATAGATCAGTTTACCGGGGAACGCGCCCGTATCCTGGCAGCCAACGCAGCACGCGCGGAGGAATACCGGGCAATCTTCGGCACGGACCCGCCGGAAGAATTGCCGCAGTGCCAAGCCAGACTGGGCGGCTGGGTCATTCCCATTCTTCTCGGCATTGTCTGCATGTTCTTCATCTACAACATCAAGGTCTGGGGCCTCCCGCTGGTGGTCATCGCCATTGCTTTTACGCTCTATACCGTATTCAGCTCGCTGTCCTGGTTGTACGATTGGACGGACAACAAATACCTGATCACCGTCATTGGCGGTGACTTACCGACCGGGCGGACTTTCGACAAAGCGATTACCGGGGCGAGCGACGCGATAACCCTGGAATCCCATGGCCTGTTGGGACAGTTCCTAAACGTCCTCATGAATATTGTCTTCCCGTATGTGATCCTGGGGGTGTTGTTCGGCGCATCCGCTGGAGGGCGCTCTTTGATCAAGCTGGCCGTCGTGGTGACCCGTCGACTCAGAGGCGGCCCGGCACATGCCGCCATCGTCTCCTCCGCCTTGTTTGGGACCATTTCGGGCGGCCCGGTGGTTAACGTGCTCGGAACCGGAACGCTGACCATCCCCATGATGGTTCAGCGCGGGTTCGGACGAACTTTCGCCGGCGGGGTCGAGGCGGCGGCATCCAGCGGCGGTCAAATCATGCCGCCGGTGATGGGGGTCGCGGCGTTCGTGCTGGCCTCGCTTACCGCGGTCCCCTACTCCGAGGTGATCATCGCCGCCTTCCTCCCGGCGATCGCATATTTCGTCAGCTTGTTTATGACGGTGGTCTTCGAATCCCGGCGCCAGAACATCCGGCAGGTCGGTGAACTAACCGATGAGATGCGTCTCAGCCGGGAGGATCGTATCAATCTGGCAATGGTGTTCGTGCCGATCTTGGTGATTCTCGTTCTGCTCCTAACCTCGAAGGATTCCCTGACCTCCGGCAGCCTGGCCCAGCTGGCCGGCTACGACGTCAATTCAGGTGAAGAGATGCCGTGGGGGCTTCGCCTCATCCGCAATGCCGCCGGTGATCCTGACTCGGCCGGATTCTGGGCCGTTATCGTGCTCTTGGGCATGCTGTTCCTCGACCCCGCCATCCGTCAGCGGCCGAGGATCATTCTTGGTGTCCTCTCCGATGGCGGCGTCGTCATCAGCCGGTTGTTCCTGATGTTCTTTGCCGTTGCCGTGATCGATATCTGCATCAGCTTCACCGACCTGCCCGGCCTGGTCACCACCGACGTTCTCGCCTGGCTCAATGCGATTGAACGATTTTCGCTGTTCGGCCTGGAGATCACGCTCGACGGTTCGCCGTATTTGTTCATCGCCCTTTTTGTCGGCATGCTGGCCGCCATCTTGTTGGGTATGGGAATGCCGACGTTACCCGCGTATGTGAACGTCATCCTGCTCTTGGGCCCCTTGCTAGTCGCCCTGGGTATCGCAGACTTCACGGCCCACATGTTCGTGTTTTACTTTGCCGTTGCATCATCCATCACGCCGCCCGTCGCCATCGCTGCTTACGCCGCATCTTCCATTACAAAGGCAGACCCGCTGGCCACCGGTTTCGCTGCGGTCAGAGCCGGTATCGTCATTTTCATGGTGCCCTTTGTTTTCGCCTTCTACCCGGAACTGTTGCTCATCGAACAGGCGCAATTGGCCCCTGCGGCAGGAGACGCCGCAAAGCAGTTTCTACCGGGATACGACGGGTCCATCGACATCGCCGGACTTTGCTGGTTGCTGATCAGGCTGGTTCTCAGCCTCTATCTCATTGCCAGCGCCCTCAGCCGGTTTGACGCCCGGCGTCTGTCCGGCTGGGAAGTCGCCGGCCGGCTGATCTTGGCCGTCATCGTGCTTTTGAAGACGCCAAAGCTTGCTGTCACAGCCTTCGTTTTGGCCCTCGCCTACCTTGTCTTTCATCATCTCATGGCCCGCCGCCGGAGCGGTGCAAACCCAGTAGTGGAGACGTAACATGAAAAACTCGACGGATCGTATCCTTACCACACATGTGGGCTCTCTCCCCCGGCCCGAGAACCTTCTTGATCTGCTGGAAAAGCAGGACAAAGGGGAAAGCTACAACTCGGATGACTTGCGGGCCGAAGTGGTAAAGGCTGTGAACGAGATCGTCGCTACCCAGGTGGAAAACGGCATCGACATTGTCAGTGACGGGGAAATGAGCAAGCTCTCCTACACGGTGTATGTGAAGCACCGGTTGGGCGGACTGGCGGAAGGCACGGAAGAGCTGGGCGCGGGTAAAGACGGCAAAGCGCTCGCCCCGAAGGATTTTCAGGACCATCCAGGTTTTATGGAGTGGCGGGTTTCGCTTCGGGACATGCCGGGCACCCGGTTTACACCACCGCGCGCCGTCGAACCGGTAAGCTATGGAAACACGGAGCCCCTTGAAGACGATTTGGCCAACATGAAACAGGCAGTCACCGCAGCCGAACCTGTGGATGCGTTTATCAATACCGCATCGCCCGGCGTACTGCCGTCATTTATCCGTAATGGCTACTACCCCGACGACGATTCATATGTGGCCGCGCTGGCCGACACCATGAAGACGGAATACGACGCCATTCATCAGGCCGGTTTTCTGGTGCAGATCGATTGTCCGGACCTTGCCATGACCCGACACTTGGCCCATCAGGACAAGTCGGACGCCGATTTTCTGAAAATCGCGCAACGTAATGTGGAGGCCATCAATCACGCCACCCGGGACATTCCGGCCGAAAGCATGCGTATGCATATCTGTTGGGGAAACTACCCGGGGCCTCATACCCACGACGTACCCGTTTCGAAGATCGTGGATATTGTCATGCAAGGCCGGCCCCAAGCTTTACTGTTCGAAGGCGCCAATCCCAGGCACGAACATGAATGGGAAGATTGGGCCGCAGCCAAAATCCCTGACGACAAAATACTGGTGCCGGGCGTCATTGATTCCACCAACAACTTTGTCGAGCCTCCGCGGCTGATCGCTCACCGGATAAAGCGTTACGCCGACATCGTCGGCCGGGAAAGGGTCATCGCCGGAACGGACTGCGGCTTTTCCACCGTCGCCGGGATGATCCGGGTATATCCATCCGTCGTGTGGAATAAATTCAGATGCCTAGCGGAAGGCGCGGCCATCGCATCCAAAGAGCTGTGGCGGTAGCGGACGCTACACGTCCTCGTCGGGGAATTCGTTATCGACCGAGCGGTACTTAAACTGCGCGCCGATGAAAAAGCCCTTGATCGGCGGTAACAGCCCCATACAAAGCCCTAAAATCACCGGTGGCCATACCACCAAGTGCACCCAGATGGGCGGCGTGAAACTAAATTCCAGCCAAAATGCCGCGCCGACCACCGCAAACCCGACAATCAGCATGATGGGGACAACAGGGCCATCGCCGGCGTCATGGCCGGAAAAATCAAGCCCGCAAGCGCCGCAGGATTGGGCGACTTTCAGATAGCCGGAATATAATCGGCCGTCACCACAACGCGGGCAACGGCCGAAAATTCCGTTTCGGATGGGAGACGCCGCGCGGTTCTGATCTTCAGCCACGCGCTGGTCCCCACATCAACCGGCGGGTGTCAGATGCCCGAATGCGGACGAGCCCCACCAATAGACGTTGATGTAGAGGAAAATCCAGACCACATCGACGAAGTGCCAGTACCAGGCGGCGGCTTCGTAGCCCACATGGGCATCGGCCGTGAAGTGCCCGCTCTTGGCCCGGAAATAGCAAACAATCAAAAAGACTGTACCAACAAACACATGGAAGCCATGGAATCCGGTCGCCAGATAGAAGGTCGACGGATAGATACCGTCACCTAAACCAAAGGGCAGGATGATGTACTCGTAAATCTGCACGCCCAAAAAGACCGCCCCAAGAATAACGGTATAAAGAGTCCACCGCACCACCCTCGGCCGGTCATTTTCAAGCAACGCGTGGTGAGCCACGGTGACCGTCAGACTGGAGGTAATCAGCAACAGCGTGTTGACCATCGGAATACCGGACGCGCCCAACGCCTCAATGCCTTCGGGCGGCCAGGGGCCGGCCACCAAATTCAGGATCGGCAGGCTGGAATGGAAATAGGCCCAGAAGAAAGCAAAGAAGAACATGACCTCGGAGGCAATGAACAACAGCATTCCGTAGCGCAAGCCCACCTTAACCGGCGAGGTATGAGATTTGCCGTCATTGGCTTCGGCAATCACATCTTTCCACCAGGCAAACATGGTGTAGAGAACACCGACGAAACCAATGGCCAGAAGCCAGGGATTAGCCGAATGCATGAAAATAATCAGGCCCACCGCAGTCACAAAGGCGGAAATCGTACCGACAAACGGCCACGGGCTCGGATCCGGCACGTGCCAGGGTTGTTGTTTCGCTGAAGCTGTATCTGACGCCATGGTTATACTTCCCGATGCTTGGCTAAGTGATAATTAAACATTTCCGGTTGCCGCCTATCCCCAACTATCCTTTGGGACGGACCGGCGCGCGGGCCTCTTCAATGTGTTTTGTCGCCGGATCGGCAGCGGTTACTTTCTCCGCAGCGGACTGATCATCGCTTTGGAAGAATGTGTACGACAGTGTGATGACCTTGGTGTTTTTGGCATGATCGTCTTTGACCATCCCCGGATCGACAAAGAAGGTCACCGGCATCTGCATGGTTTCGCCCGGGCGCAACACTTGTTCCGTAAAGCAGAAGCAATCGATCTTGTCGAAATGGGTGGCCACGCGGTACGGCGTCACGTTGAATGTCGCTGTCCCGACGATCGGCTTGTCGGAGATGTTGGTCGCCTCGTAAAAAGCCAGGGCCCGCTCGCCGATCTTGACCTTGATCGAGCGCTGGACCGGCTTGAACGACCACGCGAGATTGCGATTGACGTTGGCGTCAAACTCGACGGTGACGTATTGATCAACGATTGCTGCAGGGGGCTCGGACGCATCCGCCACTTGGGTCGTGCCGCCGTAGCCGGTGATCTCGCAGAAAAGCTTGTACAGCGGCTCCGACGCGTAGGCCAATCCGACCATGCCGAAGGCAACGGCAAACAAGCTGGTGGCGGTGAGGCCCAGGCGCTTGTTCTGCCGGCCTCTCCGTACTGTGGCTTTATTTAACTTCGCCGTCATAACCGTTTTACCGTCCCTACCCGGATTACTCGGCCGGCTGATGCACGGCGTCGTCGGGCACGTCCGGCGCTTCTTCGTGGGTGTGGAACGGCGCCGGGGAGTCCACGGTCCATTCCAGCGTGGTCGCACCCGCGCCCCAAGGATTGGCTTCGGCTTTCTTGCCGGAGCGGATCGTCGAAATCAGGATATAGATGAACAGCAGCGCACCAACCAAGGAGATGGCGGCGCCGATGCTGCTGACCATGTTCCAGCCCGCATAGGCGTCGGGATAGTCCGGAATCCGCCGCGGCATCCCGGCCATGCCGAGGAAATGCTGCGGGAAGAACAGGACATTTATGCCAACGAAGGTGACCCAGAACTGAATCTGGCCAAGGGTCTCGTTGTATTGCCGGCCGCTCATTTTGCCGAGCCAGTAGAACATGCCGCAATAGATGCCATAGATTGTGGCGATGGACAGAACGTAGTGGAAGTGGGCGACCACGAAATAAGTGTCGTGGAACGCCATGTCGACGCCGGCATTGGCCAGCGTAATACCGGTCACACCACCGACCACAAACAGGAAGATGAAGCCCAGGGCATAAAGCATCGGGGTCTTGAACTCGATGGAGCCGCCCCACATGGTGGCCAGCCAGCTGAAGATTTTCACGCCGGTCGGCACCGCGATCACCATGGTGGCCAGCACGAAGTAGGCTCGGGTTTCCACGTTGAAGCCCACCGTGAACATATGGTGCGCCCAAACGACGAAGCCGACAACGCCGATAGCCGCCATGGCGTAAGCCATGCCGAGATAGCCGAAGATCGGCTTCTTGGAGAAGGTGGACACCACCTGGGACACCACGCCGAAGGCGGGGATCACCATGATGTACACTTCCGGATGGCCGAAGAACCAGAACAGGTGCTGCCAGAAAATTGGATCGCCGCCGCCCTCAGGCGAGAAGAAGGCCGTACCGAAGTTCCGGTCGGTCAGCAGCATGGTCAGCGCGCCGGCCAAAACCGGGATCGCCAGGAGCAGCAGGAACGCGGTCACCAGCATGGCCCAGATAAACAGGGGCATCTTGTGGAAGGTCATGCCCGGGGCCCGCATATTGATGATCGTCGTGATGAAGTTGATGGCGCCCAGGATGGAGGACGCACCGGCCAAGTGCAGAGCTAAAATACCGAAGTCGACCGCAGGTCCGGCGCTGAAATCCGCGTTTGAAAGTGGCGGATAAACCGTCCAGCCGGTGCCGGCGCCATCGCCGGACCCGCCGGCCACAAACGTGGACATAACCAGCAGCACCAAGGCGGCTGCCAAAAGCCAGAAGCTGATATTGTTCATTCGCGGGAAGGCCATATCCGGCGTCCCGATCATCAGCGGAATAAACCAGTTGCCGAAGCCGCCGATCAGGGCCGGCATCACCACAAAGAACACCATGATGAAGCCGTGGGCGGTGACCAGCACGTTGTAGAAGTGCGCATCCTCGATTAGTTGGATGCCGGGCTGGGCAAGCTCCGCACGGATAGCCATGGATGCCGCGCCGCCGATAATTGCGGCGAGCAGAGAGATGGCCAGATACATGGTGCCGATATCTTTGTGATTGGTCGAATACGCCCACCGTTTCCAGCCGGTCGGCCGGTGATCATGGTGGTCGTGATGATCGTGAGCTGCGTGTGCCGTATCAGACATGTCTATTCCTCTAAAATTACTCTTTCAGCGCCGCTAGTGGATGGCCTGAGATTTGTATGCAACCGAGGCCGGTTGCCGTTTGTTCTGAGCGAACTCTTCTTTAGCTTTGACCACCCATTGCTTGTAGTCTTCCTTGGAGACGACATTGATCACAATCGGCATATAGCCGTGTCCAACGCCGCATAGTTCGGAACATTGGCCGCGATAAGTGCCGATTTTAGACGACGGCACCCGGAACCAGGTCTCGTTGGTCCGGCCAGGCACGGTATCAATACGCACGCCGAAAGCGGGGATGGCCCAGTTGTGCAGAACGTCCGTCGCGGTGAGCAGGACCCGGACCGTGGTATCCGCCGGGACGACGACGCGGTTATCGACTTCCAGCAGCCGGATCATACCGGGCTTGAGGTCTTCTTCCTGAATGATGTTGCTGTCGAACTGCAGGCCGTTCTCGTCAGGATACTCGTACGACCAGGCCCATTGCTGGCCGGACACTTTCAAGGTCATCTCATAGTCAGGCGCCTTGTCCATGAAGAACAACAGCTTCATGGAGGGCACGGCGATAACCACCAGGATAACAATCGGAAGAACCGTCCACACCACTTCCAAGAAGGTATTATGTGTGGTTTTCGACGGGACAGGATTAGCCTTCGCGTTGAACTTCACGCAGATGTACAGCATCAGAGCCAGCACAAAGAGAACAATGATCGTCTCAATCACCAACAACTGATTATGGAAGCTGTGAATATCTTCCTGGACCGGGGTGGCCGCCGGCCGGAAATCCATTTGCCAGGGCTGCGGCCCGGATTGAGCCATGGCCGCTCCTGCGGCAATCACCACCAGAGCAAAAACAGTGCTCGAAATTACCCAACGAAATTTACTCATCTGTACCTTTTCCCCTCGCCGCCGAAACGCCCGACTCCCCGGACGGTTCGATTGCTAAACACTAAGCAGGACTTGCGCCGCCCCTTGCTATAATTTCTCAAATGTTCACCTGAAAAATCGGTGCCGACCATGACCTGGATCAAGTGAGAATCCTATACCTGATCTTTTCTGGGGCGTAAACCCACCCGCCGCCAATTCCGGGGGACTTTTTCCGTTATTCTCCGAGGGTTAATGCGTAGTTTTCGCTCTCTAAAGCGGGACCGGAATCCTCCGCTTACAACAACAGTTGCCGTACGCGCCCGTGAATGTTAAACCCCCGCCAACGTGAACGCGCTGAATGAGGCGCTTGGCCGTTGTTTTTGGCCGCTAAATCCGATGGAATTGATGAATCTAAAGAAGAAAAACCTGATTTTCATGCTGGTCCTGGCCGGCGCGACGATCTTTATGTATTTAGCCATCCTGTGGAAAGTCGGCAGCGGTTAGGCGCGCAGACCATGGACGTCTCCGCCCTTCCCCATGTGAACGCGGTCCTGAACGGCATCGCCGCCTGTTTTCTGATGCTGGGATACGTGCTGATTCGCCGGGGCGAAAAGGATAAACACCGCAAAGCCATGATTGCCGCGGCCTCCGTATCGGCTCTTTTCCTAGTCAGTTATATCACGCTCAGATTTCACGCACCGGTCTTCGAATTCCGGGGCGAAGGCGTGATCCGGCCGATCTATTACGCTTTGCTCATTAGCCATGTCATCCTCTCGGTCTGCATTGTCCCCCTGGTGTTACTCACCTTGTACAGAGCCTTACGGGGAACGTTTGATCTGCATCGTAGAGTCGCCCGCTGGGCCTGGCCAGCTTGGATGTATGTTTCCGTGACCGGCATCGTGGTCTATCTGATGCTCTATCAAGTATATCCGCCAGAGGTTGCGGGCCTTCAATAGGATGATCGACACGATGCCCGACGGCGCGGATGCCCGGCAGTTGCGCCGCTGGTGTCTGCTGGCGGTTCTGGCCCTGGCCGTTGCCGGGCTGACGATCATACCGTTTCTGCTGTCCAAGACCGTGCTGCGCGACCCGGCGCACGCCTGGGTCCACGAGTTCGGACCCAATGGTTTGGTGGTTCATGTGGTCACCTCGTTCGCCGTCTGGTTTCTGGCCATGTTCGCCGCCCTGAATGTGGCCATGATGCCGATCGACCACGGTGGACGCCGGCGTGGCTCCGAACTGGCGGACCGGACCGGGTTCATCGCCGCCGCGACGGGCACGGTATTTATTCTGATCGCGGCCTTCCTGGACCGGGGCGAGGCGACCCTCAACGATTATCTCCCGATGATCATCGATCCGTTTTTCTATGCGGGTGTCGGTTTGATGGCCCTTGGGTTCCTGCTGTCGGTGCTGCGGATGCTGTACGGGCTGGCCCGGGTCACGGCGACAGATATTGTTGAAGTGCCGGCACTGATCGCAACCGGCTTATTGTATGTAGCGGCTGTGGTGGCGGGACTGCTAGCCTGGATCCAACTGTCGGGACAGTCTTTGTCCTTCGACTTTAACCAACGGCTCCTTTGGGGCAGCGGGCATATCCTGCAGTATGTGAACGCCGGGCTGGTCTTGATTTCCATCAGCATTCTTTACCGCCGGGCGTTCGAGGCGAATATGACCGTCTTGAGCTTCATGAAATGGACCGGCGGCCTCCTAATCCTCTGTGGGACAGCGGGTCTGGCCTTGATGGGGATTTATCCAGCTACCGGCGCCTCATACTTTCCTGTGTTCACCAACTTACAATATGTTCTGGGCCTGCCGGTGGCGCTGATCCTGGGCGTCGCATTGGGCGCGATTTGGCGGCGGCGCGGCATGCTTAATTGGGGTGACCCCGCTGCGGCCGCTTTCCTAAGCGCCGTTTTCCTGTTCGGGGTTGGCGCATATCTGGGACTGTTCGTGGACGGCGCAGACACCAGAACCCCCGCCCACTATCACGGCGTCATCGGCGGGTTAAACCTGGCGCTGATGGGATTGTTCTACAGCTGGTTCCTGCCGCTGTTGGGCCGGCAGTTCACACGGCAACGGTGGGTAACGGCGCAGATTTATCTCTACGCGGCGGGCCAACTTTTATTTGTCCTGGGCATGTTTGCCGCCGGCGGTATGGGCGAGGCCCGAAAATCCACCGGCTCCGGCATCGCCATGGACAGCGGCGCAGCCGTGGCAGCCGCCGGCCTTCGAGACCTTGGTGGCGGCTTGGCGGTATTGGGCGGACTGCTCTTTATTGTGCTGGCGCTTCGGGCGCTGTTGAAACGGCGTGTCTAGGCCATTCAGTTTTTACAGCGCACATATGTAAAGAGCCCTATTTATTGTAACCAAAATCTATGGCATAGACGGTGCCAGTTGCAGGTATCGGCAAGCGAATGAACCAACACGTTTCTCACATTGATGATCAAGCCACGCCGGCGGCATCTCCGGAAGCGGAGCCCCGTGCGCCCATTGTCGATTATGCCCTTCTGCTGAAGCCGCGGGTGATGTCCCTGGTGCTGTTCACCGGTTTCGCCGGTATGCTTCTCGCGCCCGGTCCCATTGATGTGGTGACCGCCATCATCGCGGTGATCGCCATCGGCGTCGGCGCAGGTGCATCAGGCGCCATTAATATGTGGTACGACCGGGACATCGATCAGATTATGGAGAGGACCCGGGAACGTCCTTTACCCGCCGGGCGGCTGCGCCCGAGTCGCGCACTCTGGTTGGGGACTGTTCTTTCCTTTGCCTCCGTCGCCGCCATGTGGGCTTATGTCAACGAAATAGCGGCGGTTCTGCTGGCGACCACCATCGCCTTCTATGTTTTCATCTACACCATCTGGCTGAAACGCCGCACGCCGCAAAATATTGTTATCGGCGGGGCGTCTGGCGCGTTGCCGCCAATGATCGGCTGGGCTGCGGTGACCGGCGATATTTCCGCCGGCGGCATTGTCCTCTTTGCCATCATCTTCATGTGGACGCCGCCGCATTTCTGGGCGCTGTCCCTATATCGCTCCGGCGATTACGAAAAGGCCGGCGTGCCGATGATGCCCGTCGTCTCCGGCGTGGCCGAGACCAAGAAGCAGATGGTGATCTACACGGTGCTGTTGTTCCCCATCACCGTCGCGCCCGCCTTCATCGGCATGATCACGCCGGTCGGTGGCGTTGTGATCGCGGTTTTAAGCGCCTGGTTCATCCGGCACGCGCTCGTCGTCTATAAGGCCGACGGGTTCGACGCGCCCCGCGCCATGTTCCGCTATTCCATCGCGTATCTGTTTTTTGTTTTCGTGGCGCTCCTGGCGGATCACACGTTTCTGGTCGGCCGGATCCCGATTCTTTAAACCCCTCCCGGCATGACCGCTTATCAGCAACTGGAACGGATATTCGGCCGTCTCGCTGCCCTCGGCGATGCTGAGGGATTCCTCCATTGGGATTCATCGGTGATGATGCCGCCGGCCAGCGCCGCCTCCCGCGCTGAACAGATCGCCGCTCTGCAATCCGTCCGCCACGAGATCATCACGGCGGAAGAGATGGAGGAGCTTTTCAACGAAGTCGACAACCGGGGCGAACTAACAGACTGGCAAGCAGCCAATGTACGGGAGATGCGGCGGCGCTGGCGGCGTCAAACCGCCCTGAACGCTGACCTCGTCGAAGCGCGCGCCAAAGCCTCCAGCGCCTGTGAGAGCAAGTGGCGGGACGCCCGGCCCAAGGGAGACTTCTCCCTGGTCAAAAATGAACTCCAAACCCTTCTTGATCTGGTCCGGGAATCAGCCCAGGCCTTCGGCGATGTTTTGAATTGTGATCCATATGATGCGCTTCTGGACCAATACACGCCGGGTCTGAAAAAAGAGATCGTCGATCCGCTCTTTAACCGGCTGGCTGGCGAACTGCCGGGACTTCTGCACCGGATTTTGGAGGCGCAAGGCCGCCGCGAATCGGCAAATGTACCGGAAGGTCCCTTTCCGATCGACGCCCAGCGCGCACTGGGCCAGAAGCTCATGGCCGTCATCGGTTTCGATTTCGAGATGGGCCGTCTGGATGAGAGCCTGCATCCGTTTTCCGGCGGCACACCGGATGACCTCCGGATCACCACCCGTTACGAAGAAGGTGAATTTATGAGCGGGCTTATGGGCGTGCTGCATGAAACCGGGCACGCGCTTTATGAAAAAGGCCTACCCAAGGACTGGCGGCTGCAGCCGGTGGGCGAAGCCCGCGGCATGGACATCCACGAAAGCCAATCCCTGTTGATCGAAATGCAGGCCTGTCGGTCGCTGGAGTTTCTGACCTTCGCCAGCCCCCTGATGCAGGAGGCTTTCGGTCGGTCCGGCCCCGAATGGTCGCCGGAGAATCTCTATTGTGTCTATACCCGTGTCGAGCCGGGGTTAATCCGGGTCGATGCCGACGAAGTGACCTATCCGATGCATGTCATTCTTCGGTACCGGCTGGAACAGGCGCTGCTGTCCGGCGATCTGCCGTTGGACGATTTGCCCGGCGCGTGGAACGACGGCATGAAAGAACTTTTGGGCCTGAACCCGCCCGACGACCGGGACGGATGCCTGCAGGACATCCATTGGTTCGACGGCGCGTTCGGCTACTTTCCCAGCTACACGTTCGGCGCGTTGACAGCGGCACAATTTTTCGCTGCCGCGACGGAGACTGACGGTGATATTCTCCCAGGCATCGGCCGGGGTGATTTCAAACCGCTCTATCGCTGGCTGGGTGAGAACGTACATAGCCAGGGCTCTCTATTGGAGGCCCCGGAATTGATCCGCCAAGCCACCGGGAAAAACGTGGATGCCGACATATTTCTCGCCCATTTGGAACGCCGGTATCTGGCGTGACGCCCGGCTTGAAGGCGATGGCGGAGACCGATAGGGTACCGCCCTTCATGAATGAGGCCCGCCGATGAAGTATCTCAGCACCCGTGGCCAAGCGCCGGTGCTTTCTTTCGATGACGTGCTGCTGACCGGTCTGGCCAGGGACGGCGGTCTGTACGTGCCCGAATCCTGGCCAAAGCTGAGCAGGAACGAGATCAAAGCGTTGCGCGGGCTGTCCTACGAAGACCTCGCCGTGCGCATCATGCTTCCGTTTTTAGGCGGCCAAATCTCCGAAAGCGACTTCGCGCAGATGGTGGCCGACAGTTATGCCGGGTTCGATCACCCGGCCCGAACGCCGTTGAAACAGTTAGATTCCAACCTGTGGCTGGCAGAATTGTTCCACGGACCGACCCTGGCGTTCAAGGACTACCCCCTGCAACTGGTCGGGCGATTGTTCGATCATGTGCTGAATAAGCGCGGCGAACGGGTAACCATTGTCGGCGCGACCTCCGGCGATACTGGCTCGGCGGCGATCGAAGCATGTAAGAACCGGGACGCCGTCGAGATATTTATTCTGCACCCCAATGGCCGGGTCTCTGACGTCCAGCGCCGGCAGATGACGACGGTCGATGCCGCCAACGTCCACAACATTGCCCTCAAAGGCACGTTTGATGATTGCCAGGACATGGTAAAAGCCCTGTTCGCGGACGGAGCTTTCCGGGACGAACACCAATTGTCGGCGGTGAACTCCATTAACTGGGCGCGGATCATGTCCCAGATCGTCTATTACTTTTCGACGGCCCTGGCCTTGGGCGCTCCGGACCGACGCCTGGCCTATGCCGTGCCGACCGGCAATTTCGGCAACGTCTATGCCGGTTATGCCGCCAGCCGGATGGGCCTACCCATCGAGCGCTTTATCGTCGGTTCCAACGCCAACGACATTCTCACCCGCTACTTCAACAGTGGGGTGATGGAAACGGCGGAGGTGATGCCCACCCTCAGCCCCAGCATGGACATTCAGATCTCCAGCAATTTCGAGCGGCTGTTGTTCGAGCATTACGGCCGCAAGGGCGAAACCGTGGGCCGGGCACTCTCGCGCTTCCGGCGCAACGGCACGGTCCGCTTCGGTGATGCCCGCTGGAAAACCATGCGAAAGAAGTTCGAAGGTCACCGGCTTGGTGACAACGCGACCAAAGAGGCCATCAACGAGCTTTACCAGGAAACTGGCGAACTGGTCGATCCACATTCAGTGATCGGGGTGATGGCCGCCAAGGCCAGTGAGTTGCCACAAGACACCACTGTCGTCAGCCTAGCGACGGCACATCCGGCCAAGTTTCCGGCCGCCGTCGAAGAGGCGACGGGCATTCACCCCACCCTACCGGACAGGCTGTCCGATCTGTTCGACCGTCAGGAAAAGTTCACGGTTCTTGCCAACGACTTTGAGACGGTTCGCGATCACATTGCCGGCGCCCTGGCCCATCGGGAAAGCGCATGACCGTTAACGTCAGCACCCTGGACAGTGGCCTGAGGATCACCACGGACAGGATGGAAACCGTAGAGACGGTCACCCTGGGCGCCTGGGTCGCGGTCGGCACCCGCCACGAAACGGCCGAACTCAACGGCATCTCCCACCTGTTGGAACACATGGCGTTCAAGGGCACGCAGCGCCGGACGGCGCGGGCCATCGTCGAGGAAATCGAAGCGGTGGGCGGCCAAGTCAATGCCTACACGTCCCGCGAAAACACGGCATACTTCGCCAAGGTGTTAAAAGAAGACGCCCCTCTGGCGGTGGATATCATCGCCGACATCCTGCAGAACTCGGTCATGGACCCGGTGGAGCTGGACCGGGAGCGGGCCGTCGTCATCCAGGAAATTCATCAGGCCAACGACACGCCGGACGACATTATTTTTGATTATTTTCAGGCCGCCGCCTTTCCCGATCAGGCCATGGGCCGCCCGGTGCTGGGCATGGCGTCCCTGATCAATCAAATAAACCGGGACACGATCCTGGATTATATGACCAGTCAATATACGCCGCCCCGGATCGTGGTCGCCGCCGCCGGTAATATTGACCACCAGACCTTTTGCGGCCTCGCCGGGAACGCCTTTACCGGACTGACAGACGCGGGTGCTGCAACAGGCGACTCCACGGCCTATACCGGCGGGGACTACCGCGAAAGCCGCAACCTGGAACAGGCGCATCTGCTTTTGGGGTTCGACGGACTATCGTTCGCTGATGCGGACTATTACGCCTTGGCCGTCATGTCGACGATCCTGGGCGGCGGCATGTCGTCCCGGCTGTTCCAGGAGGTGCGGGAGAACCGGGGCCTCGCCTACAGTGTCTATACCTTCGCCAACAACTATGAAGATGGCGGTCTATTCGGCGTTTATGCCGGCACCGGGGAACAGGAACTGACCGAGCTGGTGCCCATCGTCTGCGATGAAATTCTGGGCCTCAGCCAAACCCTCACGGAAGAAGAAGTCATCCGCGCCCGCGCCCAGCTGAAGGCCTCCACATTGATGGCGCTAGAAAGTTCCTCCGCCCGGGCGGAAACCCTGGCTCGCCAGCTTCAGGTGTTCAACCGGGCGATCCCGACCGAGGAAGTGATCACCAAGATCGACGAAGTCGATGAGGCTGCCGTGAAGAAGGTCGCCGATCGTATCTTTGCCTCCACACCAACAGTGGCGGCGCTGGGTCCGATCGGCCCGCTCGAAAGCTACGACAGTATTCGGGATCGATTGGCGGCCTAGAGCGCTCTGGGCCTTAGGCGTGGCCAGCCTCGTCAGACAGCATTCGCGGATCAACGCCCAGGTTAAAGATCGCCCGTTCCCACTTGGTCTCCAGATCGGTATCGAAAATTATCTCCGAATCGGCGGGCGCCTGCAGCCAGCCGTTGGCGCGAATTTCGTCGTCCAACTGACCCGGCCCCCACCCGGCATAGCCCAGGGCGAGAATGCTCCGGCGCGGCCCATAGCCTCGGGCCATGGCGCGCAGAATGTCGACCGTCGCGGTCAAGGCGACGCCGTCATCCACCTCCAGCGTCGCGTCCTGGCGATAGTCGGAAGTGTGCAGCACGAATCCCCGGCCGGCCTCCACCGGGCCGCCGAAATGCACGGGCACGTCGTCATCGACGGGTTTTTCGGTGATTTCCAGCTGTTCCATCAGTTCGGAAAAAGTTAAGGAATCGAGCACCTGGTTGAGCACCAGGCCCATGGCCCCTTCTTCGGTGTGGGCGCACATATAAATAACCGTCTTGGCAAACCTCTCGTCCCGCATGCCCGGCATGGCGATCAAGAGCTGACCAGACAAGTAAGGGTCTGCGGTGCTGCCGGGTTCGGACATTGGGGCGGCTTTCTCGGTAGTTGTGACTGAACTCAAGTGCCTGACCAGCCTAGCCAGTGCCGCAATCCATGTAAACGGCTGTTCTGGCGGCTTGGCGGCGCCACAAAGACCCTGTGGGTTAACTAGGGCGGTTTTATGGCAGAGGCATTGACGTGCTGGCCTCGATAACGCACACGTTTGGTAAAGTTCCCGTGAAGTCGTGGACTGTTAATGTTCTTCGGGCATTTATCGGCTTATATAGGCACCGTCAATTGGATCAACCGGGATAAAGCCGTGATTTTGATAAAATCCTTCGTGTCGAAATTTTTTACGGCCGCCGCCGTTGCGGCTGCTGTTTTTTCAGCGCCGGCCGTGGCCGCCGAAAAAGCCGAGACCCCGTGGGTCGAGACACCGCAAACCGCCGTCCGGCTGATTTCGGCAACCGAAGGCGTCGGCGAACACGCGGCAGTACAACTGGGCCTGCATTTCAAGCTCAAGGACAATTGGAAAATTTACTGGCGCAATCCCGGTGACGCGGGCTTTCCGCCACGCCTCAATTGGGAAGGCTCCGAGAACCTCGACACCACAGACTTCCGCTGGCCTGTCCCATCCCGGTTCAAGGTGCTGGGCTTCCAATCCCTCGGCTACAAAAAAGAGGTGGTCTTCCCCATCAAAGCGACGGTGAAGAATGCGAAGGACCCGCTTAAACTGACCGCCAAGCTGGACTATCTGGCCTGCGACGATGTGTGCATCCCGTACAAGGCCAACCTGGCGTTGACCCTGCCGGCCGGGTCCGATGCGGCGACCGATAATTTTCAGCTCATCAGGAAATATGACAACCAAGTGCCGGGCGACGGCGCTGCGCACGGCATCACCATTGAGAAAGTGGAGACCGCGGGCGCGTTCAAAACCGTCGACAAGGACGTCCGCGAAGGCGCGATCCGGGTGGTGGCCGCCAGTGCGGTCCCGTTCTCCAGCCCGGACGTTTTTGTCGAAGGCCCGGAACTGACCTTCTTCTCTCAACCGCAAGTCGATCTGCAGGACGGCGGCAAGAAGGCCCTGATTACCATTCCCGCCAGCGAGGAAGAGAAAGCCAAGATTCTCCAGGCTAGCCTGACCCTCACCTTGAAGGATGGAGAACGCTCGGCGGAAAAAACCCTGATCGTACAGTCCGGTCCAGCTGCAGCGCCCGCCAGTTCTGATCTTCCCCTATCACTGCCGGTGATCCTGGGACTGGCGCTGATCGGCGGATTGATCCTGAATCTGATGCCCTGCGTGCTGCCGGTGCTATCGCTCAAGGTCTTGGGATTCATTTCCCATGGCGGTGGGGAAAACCGAACCATCCGCCTGAGTTTTTTGGAGACCTCTCTCGGCATTGTTGTCACGTTCCTGGCCATCGCCAGTGCGCTTGCCGGACTGAAAGCCGCCGGATCTGCCGTCGGCTGGGGGATTCAGTTCCAGCACCCCTGGTTTATCGTGGGCCTGACCATCATCGTCAGCCTGTTCGCCTATAATCTTTGGGGTCTTTTCGAGGTGGCGTTGCCCGGCTGGCTATCCAATTTTGCCGGCGGCGCACACTCGGATTCAGAGGAACGTAAATTCGGCGGCAATTTCGCCACCGGCGTTTTCGCCACCATTCTGGCGACACCCTGCTCAGCGCCATTCCTGGGAACGGCGGTCGGCTTTGCCCTGGCCGGCTCCATCATTGATATTTACCTGGTGTTCGCCGCACTGGGCGTTGGCATGGCCCTGCCGTTTATCCTGATCGCGGCTTTCCCGGCCCTCGCCGCCAAACTGCCCAAGCCCGGCAACTGGATGATCCGGCTCAAGCAAATCTTGGGCGTCGCGCTGGCGGCCACGGCGATTTGGCTCCTGTCCGTCCTCGCGGTGCAGCTCAGCCTTGATGCGGCGCTATTGGTCGGCGCCTTGATGGCCGGTATGGGCGTCATTTTGTTTGCCAAACCGCGCCTTGCCCCGAGCTGGCACAAAGCGGCGGGCGCCGGTCTCGTCGTGCTGGCGCTCGGCGCATTCTGGACGCCATATGCCTTCACCCCGTCGGCGGAACTTTCCTCGGCCAAAAGCAACCATTGGGTCAAGTTCGACCCTGCCGCCATCCCGAAACTAGTGGCCGAGGGCAACACCGTGTTCGTCGATATCACCGCCGAGTGGTGCATCACCTGCCAGGTGAACAAAGCGGCCGTCTTGAACCGGGGCGACATTTTCGATGTGCTGGCCGGCGGTGGTAAAGTGATCGCCATGAAAGGCGACTGGACCCGGCCCGACCCGATCATCACGGCGTATCTGAAAAGCAATGGCCGGTTCGGCATTCCCTTTAACGCGATTTACGGGCCCGGCGCCGCCGACGGTGTGGTCCTGCCGGAACTGCTGACCACCGGCAATGTGGAGGCAGGAATGAACAAGGCCTCCGGCGGCACACTTTTCGCCAAGAATTAAACCCCCCAAGCCTTTTCCGGTTTGCTCAGCTCCCTGCCCGTCAGTATAAGGATTGTGTAACAAGGTATGAGGGAAATCCTTCCCACGCCTTTTGAAAGGACCAGAAAATGGCAATCAGTGTTGGAGACAGCATTCCCGCCGCCACCCTTCGCGTGAAGGGTGAGGAAGGAATCGATGCGCTTTCCACCGACGATATTTTCGCCGGCAAGAAAGTCGCAATCTTCGGCGTGCCTGGCGCCTTTACGCCCACGTGAACGGCCAAACATCTGCCCGGTTACGTGCAGCACGCAGACGCAATTAAAGCCAAGGGGGTCGATACGATCGCCTGTGTTTCAGTGAACGACGCTTTCGTCATGGACGCCTGGGGTAAAGCCGGGAATGTCGGTGACGCGGTGGTCCTCCTGGCCGATGGCAACGGCGAATTCGCCGCCGCCATGGGCCTGGAAATGGACGGGTCCGGCTTCGGCCTCGGCTCCCGCATTCAGCGGTTCTCGGCCATCGTCGAGGACGGCAAGGTTACCACGCTGAACCTCGAAGAGCCCGGCGCCTTCGAGACCAGCAGCGCGGAAGCCATGCTGGAACAGCTTTAGGGCTTATCGCCCGAAACAACGGAAAAGGCGGTTGCTGCGGCAGCCGCCTTTTTTGTGCCCCCCATCCGGCCCTGCGGGCCACCTTCCCCCGCAAGGGGGGAAGGCAGTCTCGGAGTAAATCCGCAGCATCATTGCCCTCCCCCTTTACGGGGGAGGGTGCGGAGTCCGGGGCTCCCGGACAACGCGGGTGGGGGTGTACGCGGATCATGCCCGGACCTCGTCCGGGCACAGGCTCCGAGTCCGCGGGCCTAAATCAATGCCTGCCGCCGCCGGACCGGCGGAGATTGAAGTAGTTCCCGGCAAAGATCACGGCCGCGCCGATGAAGACAGCGAGCTCGATGGATTCCTGATACAGAAAAAACCCGACAACCGCCGCCATGGGCAAGCGCAGGAAATCGATGGGCATGACAAACGACGCGTCGGCCAGTTGGAACGCCCGGGCCAGGCAATAATGCGCGCTGAGGCCGGTGAACCCGACGAAGAGTATCCACACGGCATCGGCCCACACCGGCGTCACCCAGAACCAAAGACCGGGGATCGCGCCGATCACTGTCTGCACCGACATCATGTAAAACAGGATGGTCAGCGGGCCGTCGGTGCGGGTGAGGTACTTGGTGATGGTCAAGGTAAGCGCAAAGCCGATAGCCGCACCCATCACCGCGACGGAGCCGACACTGAACATTTCCGGGCCCGGCGGTACAATGATCAAAATGCCGGCGAAACCGAGGACGATGGCGATCAGCCGGCCCCTGTCCATCCGCTCCCCCAAAAAGAGTACAGCCAATATCGCCACCCAGATGGGCGTGGTGAATTCGATGGCAAACACAGTGGCGAGCGGCAACAGCGCGACTGACAGGAACCAGCCCGACTGGGCCGCGTAGTGGACCAGATTCCGGCCGATCTGCACTTTGAGATGAGTCGTGTGCACCGACGCCCAGCCTTTCCGGCTGACGAAGAACAGAACGACGAGGATTCCAAAGATGCTGCGCATCCAAACGATTTGCAGCGTGTGCATGGTGTCGGACAATTCCCGCCCGGCGACGGCCATCATCATAAAGGACGCCAAAGCGCCGACCATCCAGATCGCGCCCAGCACGAGGGGAGATGTGGGCAAGCTCAAATTCGTGATCTCGGCCCTAGATACGTTCTGAGAGCCAGATCGCGAGGCGGGAGCCGGTCTTCACCGCCGCCGACAGCGCCGGATAGGCCGGCGCCTGTTCGGCGCCTTGGGCCAAGGCGGTTTCCTTATGTTCCAGTTCCTCATCCCGGAATTTCTTGATCGTGTCGCGCAGTTCGCCCTCGTCCTCGTCCAGTTGGGCGGCCTGATTGGCATAGTGTTCTTCGATCACTTCTTCCACCGCGACGGTGCAGGCCATGGCCGCTTCCCGGCCCATCAGCGCCGTCCCCGCGCCTAACGCAAAACCGGCGGCGTGCCACAGCGGCGTCAATAGTGTGGGGCGCACCCTACGCTCCACCATCAACTTGTTGAAGGTATCCAAATGTTCCTGCTCGGTCGCCGCCATCTCCTTCAGCACCGGCCCGTCCGGACCCCGGCCCAATACGGCAATCTGGCCCTCATAAATCCGCTTGGCCCCATATTCGCCGGCCTGATCGACCCGGATCATCCGCGCCAATAGTTCGTCACGGCTGAGATCGCCGGGCAAGGGGCGCATTTTGTGGCCAGAGTCTTTCTGAGATTGGATCATGTCTGTTCTTCTTGTGATTGTCCGGCGCACAGAAAACAGACCAACGCGAGCGCCAGGGAGGCAACCGTATTGTAGACGGTGATGGAAAGCCCAAACAAGGTCCAGTCGATGGCGTCGCAGGGCTTCGGCAATTTGCCGGTCAACATGCTTTGCAATTGCTCAATCGTGGTTGACAGGATGCCGCCACCGCCTGCCGCGCAAGAGGTTGCCGCCACCCACCAATGCTGCTCCACACCATTGTGATAAAAGGCCACCCCGGCGCTACACAGAAACACCAGGGCGATCAAATAAATCACCGCACGCCGGTCCGCGCCCGGCAGCAGGAAGGTCACCAGTCCGATGCCGATCACGGCGGCATAGGGGATGCGCTGATAGACGCATAGCACGCAGGGTTCCAGATCAAAACCGTATTGAGCGATCAACGCGGTTCCCAATGCAAAGGCGCTTGCCAGCCCTGCCAGCAAAATAATCCGCCGGCAGATAAACGCGCTCAAGTTGGTGATGTTCAGGTTCATGCGCTCACCCTACATGACAAACTTCAAGAGCACGAACCCCCCGATCAAGAGCACCACGAACAGGATGAACAAAATCCCGAGGCGCTCTTCGATGAAGGCGCGGATCGGCGCACCGAACTTCCACAACAGCCAGGCGACGATGAAGAACCGCAATCCCCTGGCAAGAATCGACGAGATCGTGAAGACCGTCAGATCGAGATTAGTCACGCCCGACAGGATGGTGATTACCTTGTAGGGGAACGGCGTGACGCCGGCGATGAACACCGCCCAGGCGCCATATTCATTATAAGTGTCCTGGAACTCTGCAAAGCGGGAACCGTAGTGGTAGAAATCCAGGATCGGTTTGCCGATCTGCTCGAACAGCAACGCGCCGATGGCATAGCCGCCCATGCCGCCCAGCACGGAGGCGGCGGTGCACACGCCGGCGATCAGCCAGGCCCGGTCCCGGGCCGCCAGCACCATGGGGATCAGGATCACATCCGGCGGGATCGGGAAGACCGAGCTTTCGATAAAGGAGACAAACACCAACGCCCACAGCGCATGGCGGTGGGCGGAGAGGTCCAGGGTCCAGTCATAGAGGCGTCGCAACATGCGCAAGGAACGTCCGGAAAAGCCGAAAGGGAGGCCTTACTATCCCGTGGCCAGGGCTTTGGCAATCAATCCCGCGCAGGACCTCTGAGAGATGTTGACCAGGGAGAAACCTCCGCTATGATCGCGCCCCTATTGACGCCCCCAAAGCCTCGGTGGCGGAATTGGTAGACGCGCCGGATTCAAAATCCGGTTCTGGCAACAGAGTGAGAGTTCGAGTCTCTCCCGAGGCACCAATACTTTGGTCACACATCAGTTAACCCATTGGTTTTCTTGTGTAAGTCACAAGACCCAAGAAAGGGGTAGTACTGATGGTAGTACATTCAGCACCTTATTTGTTCCGAAAGCGTGGCGTCTATTACTTCA